>Ga0307984_1000076_pt1 | contig 36126 bp, 42 predicted proteins | sample EllFjometageno78_FD_203169 | JGI IMG/M metagenome (GOLD analysis project Ga0307984, IMG submission 203169) | Marine microbial communities from Ellis Fjord, Antarctic Ocean - #78 | ecosystem: Environmental > Aquatic > Marine > Unclassified | place: Southern Ocean | collected 2014-10-09
TCTGGAAGTTCTTTGTTGTTAAGATAGTCTTCACATAACCCGTGAATTCTGGTACCGCGCGTGGACGCTTTCTTAGATATCTTATCAGCTTCCACAGCACCGACTCGTTGTCGCCACTTTTGAATGCCCGCTTTACCGCGAACAGATAGGACAGAGGTGACAGATGGATATCTCTCTCCACTCTCTGTGAGATACATGCGCTTACCGTCAATATTCTTTCTGGTTAAAGCGGGTAGATTTGGTAGTTCAATGTGTGTAAATTTCTTCATAATGTAATATATAACTCTTAGTTCTCGATTTCTTTAGTTATATTATACTACTAAACCCACCCAATGTCAACCTCTTTGTTAGATTATTATGTTATAAGAATATACTAGTTTATGCGCCATATTGGTCTTCATACCGCATTCTGGCAAGAATATACTCCCTGACGAACTTACTTCTAACTATGTCCTCTGGTCCAAACTCGTGAATTTTGAAGGATTTCATGTCTTCTGCTATGACCATGAACTTCTGCAATCCGGACTTATCGTTTGCTCGATATAAGTCGGACTGTCTGAAGTCTCCGCACATCAATAATTTGCTACCTTCTCCCAATCTAGTCAATACAGAATTCATTTCCATGTCATTCATATTCTGACATTCATCAACTACGACAATGGCTTTATCCAGTGTGATGCCACGGACGTATGACGTTATCATCCATTCCACGGAATTTTGATCAATGAGTCTTTTGAATGCGTTTTTCTTTTTTGGGAATAACTTCTCGCAGATTTCTACATAGGGTTGCATGTAGACTGCGGTTTTCTCTTCTTGATCTCCGGGGAGGTGACCAATGTCGCGACTGGCGACTGCCGATCGAACGATAACTACTTTTTCGTACTTGCTTTGTGGATCTAGAACTTCCTCTAATGCACGATATAGGGCTATGAATGTTTTGCCTGTACCGGCTGCTCCGTGCAGTAACATTGCTGTAGCACCTGCACTATACTGTGAAAAGAATTGTCCTTGTGTTTCAGTCATGGCTCCTATTGTTTTAAGGTCATTCAGTGATAACTTACACTGATTATTTTTTAGGGGTTGTCTAGCGTCATCATCATAATTCTCTTGCTCAACTACACGGAGAGTAGATTTACGTCTTGCCATTTGGAGTCCCTTTTAGTTTAAGAATAAGGCAAAGTACAGGGTTATGCCTCTGAATAAGTTGATAAGGAAATAACTTCAATTGAATTGGTTATCTTTTTAATGGTCTCCTTTGATTCGCGTGAGAGGAGAGTGCCGTCTATGCACTCGTGCATTCGATTAATAACAAAGACAGGGTCAAGTGTTCTCAAGTCACTTTTCATGTATTTCTTGTGACTGTCCTGATTTTCTCCTATATTGCAACATAGGAGAACAATTGATATCTCAGCCTCGGTGTACAGATTTATTCTGTAACCGGTCGGAGAAGGTGAATACTTCTTTGGAAAGTTAATGATATTGCTCATATCTCTATTTATGCGTCTTCCGCTTTTTCACTTAATAAATCGTATAACATTTTGCCATATATCTTGTGCAATTCTACTGTAGGATGTCCACCTGGATATCGCCAGCCGCCGCGTGGTTTACGCACCCTATTCTTACCTCTACCACTTTCATTACGGCTCACCCAATCATTGAACGGTTCAATGCCTGCGTCACACGGATCTAGATCTAGGCACATCTTCTTTATTAGTGAAATTTCTTTCCAATTCTTAATGTTCACCTCTGTACACTTAGAATTAATTGGATGATTGTAATCTCGCATCGCATTATAAGTTGTTGGTGTAAACATGGGAATGAAGAAACACGGTGCGCCAGCAGCCTTTACAAGAGTAAGTGCTGTGTATAGATCCCAGAAGTAATTGTGTAACATCTTATAGTCATTATAATGGTCTAACAATGACTGATCTAAATCTGCGCCCTGCATTGACGAAGATTTGCCGCCAAGTGGATCAAAAGCATGGACTCTATCAATTATTGTAGTACAAAAGAATACGGCATGATTTGGTTTTATCTTCTGTTTAATAATATCCATACAAAGTAAACTCTTTGCATATCCATTACAGGAGCCATATACCGAGTTGTTGGTATATTCTACGCCCATAAGATTGGCAAAGACTGCGGGAAAAGATTGTTCTTTATTCTTTGCCATTAGGGCATGCTTCATCGTTTCGTTGCTATAGTCGCCGCCCACTGGATCATTTATTTCATGTCCAGCTGCCATAGAACATCCATAAACATGAATATGGTTTATCTCTATTGGTCTATTTTGTCTGTAGATTATTTTAGGCATTTTGTATATTCTTTGTGTGCAACTTCTTCACCTGTTTTCTATTATGTATAAGAATCGACTTCATCTCTTTCAGCATGACTTCTAATTCTGGAATTGTTTTTTCTTTTATTTCGTCCACTATCTTCATAACCATCTCAAATCTTTTTCCTGAATTCTTCTCGAGGTCATATGATTCGTCCCAGAACTTACCGAATGTCTTAAAGCCCAACTTACGCAACAGTTTTAGTGTTCCTGGTGTGGATAACAAAATAAATGGACGTAACAGTAGTATGGGCTTCAAAGTTTTCTCTGACCAGAATGGTTCGTCAGTATCCCATAAAGTTTCAGCAACCAATGACAAGAAAGAATCAGACACAATTTTCATTGTATTCATTTGAGACATTCCAGTAATATCATGTTCTGATTTCTCGTCCCATGTAAGATCGGCAAAAGTGAATAGCATATACTTATCATTTAAGTTTTTCTGCATTTCTTCCGATAACAGTTGAAATGTGGGTAGAGTATCTGGCGTATTTGGATTTGATACCATACCGGAGAGATAACTCATCCATCGCATCTCACGCTGTCTAGGCTTATGGTAATGTGTTAACTTTACCAAATGAGGAGAATCAATCAAGTAGACACATGCAAGTAAACGGTGTACTTGTTGTCTTTTATTGGTACAACATACCTTGTACTGAAATCCAGCTTTAGTATTCTCTTCAATAATCTCATCCATATATTCTAAATTGGCATAATAAAATGTCATGGTAAAGATGTCATAATATCCATATTTCTTTGCTGGAATGTCAGTATAATGATCTAATGCACCATATTCACAATCGTATACATGATACGGTATATCAACACCACGAACAATGTCCGATATAGTTGAACCCTCGGGTGATTTAGTGCGATCCACTGCAACGCCTTTGGGTGCAGGCTTATCAATAAACCATCTTGTGTGGGCGTCATCATTGAAATATAGTACTTTCTTTGGATCAATATTAATGATATAGTCTATTACTTTATCTACGCCTTCAAAATAGTTATGTCCTTGCTGGCAGACTATCATAGTATCATCATCAAAGCCAATGCCTGCTTTCATAACATCATATATAGAATCTGGTTGAGGTTGAAGTGGATCTGGAGAACTCTCTGCATCCCAAGTATAGTGAAATGTTTCTCTTAGTTCTTGTTGATTATCCCAAAATATTACTTCCTTTCCTTGATAAACACATGATATGAAATTATAATTGTTAAACTCACTTTCCGGCTGTAATGCTTCTTTCATTCATGAATCCTAATATTTTTTTGCCCCATTTCTCATGCCCAAGTATCGAGGGATGACCGCACTTTAATTGATATGGATTTCTTTCTATATGTATCTTAGGCAGTTCTCTCTCAAAACATGCTAACTCCCAGTCGGCTGACCATCCTGAATTTCGGGCAATATTTTTCACTATATCTACATTGTCCTTGTGTAGATAATCATACTCCCACATTGGTATATCCAGTAAGAATTCATAGCCAGCTAAGTTAGCAAGATACTCCATATACGAAATGTCAACAGAATACTTCACTTCTACTGGTAGACTATCACCAAAAACTGAGAAATGGATTACTTTACATGGCAATCCTTCAATTTCCAAAATATATTTACTAAAGTTTTTCCGCAAAGTGTCGCTAGTAACTGTTTCAAAATATTCCAATCTCTTAGCTTTTAGCTCCATACTATCTTCTGGGTTGTAATGTACTTCAATTTTACAGTCATCTAGATTATCATAACCCCAGGAAATTCTTCCCGGAGATGACCAACCAACTATTATAAGGTCGTGGTCGTCAAAATATTGTCTTATGTTGCCGGCAATCTTTCTGTTACCCTTGCCATTAAGTCCCACATTAGTGACATTCCATTCTTTTGGCAGATAATTATCCCAAGTTTTATTGGATGGCACTCCATATCCCTCGGTCCAACTATCTCCTGCAACTAGTACTTTCATGTTTCATTCTCTAAGCATATCCAAAGTAGTGCAATGATGCCCACCACCTAATGTTCTGGCATGTCGCAAAGTCACACCAATAGTTTCTATATTTTTCTTCTCTAACTCGATTCTAAGCTCCTCATTCAGTGTATCACATATCACTGTTTGTGGATTAACAGAAAGTACATTCATACCTATGAAGTTGCTTGCATATGGATACTTATGAAATGATTGATTTCTTGGATTATGCATCCATATAATATCCCAGTTCTTCATATGTTTGGGTAGGTTTACTTTATCTATTCTTGTGCCGTTAACAATTGCTATTCCAGGAGCTACCGGCATTATAGTGCTATCTAAGTGAACACCACTGTAATGTGCATCCAGTATTTCGATATCATACTTTTTACCAAGGTTCTTCTGTAGCCATTTGCCTCCTTCAGAATTGCCAGTCTCACTTACAAGATACAATAGTTTACCATCACCTAAGCGAATAATATTAGCCGCATCGAACATTACATTGTGAGAACCACTAGGTGATTTAGGATAGATTATGTCATTGTCAATTAGATGTGACAATGCATCAAGTTCTCGCATTCGGGTTGGATACTTCATAGGAGCATCAACTACAATATCATCTATAACAAGAAGCCTATCTCTAGGGCAGTAATTGTACATACCGTCGAATGAAGCAAAGTCCAAATCTTTCGGGCGAAAGACCTCAACCCCACATAGTTTCAATACTTTAGAAAATATTTCTAGGTCTTCGTTCGCTTCATCAATGACAAACTGCTCAACTGGACCAGAAGGAACAGGAGAGTCTTCCCATAGTGTAGTCTTCTCAGTTTCCCGATAGATGGGACATTTACTCGGCCAGTGTGCATTAGTTGCAGTGCCAAGAATAACCTGCTTCAACTGATCATATTCATTACTGCTATATAGTTTCATAATCTCGTATTCTTATTTTATGTAAATCTGGATATAATTTTGCCTGGCTCTCACCTTCAAATGTAGATAGCATTTCTAATCCAGTTATAGCTTCCTCTATCGTCATCTTGTAATGATACCCTACTTGAAATTCACCCTGTGAATCCCATGGGCTAATCGACAAGTCTCTACCATCATATGTCATTCTCTTCAGTGCAAAGTAGTCATCATAGTTGTCTAGTAGAATAGCACCACCCCTGCCAATGGACAGTGGCTTATCATATCCAAAACTCAAACACTGCATCTGGGCTTTTCGATACATGTTAGGCTTTAAGATTCTCGCGCTATCCCACACATTTGTATGGAAGAATTGATACTCTCCTATCCACTCATGGGGCTGAAAGTATTGATACTTCAACTTCAACTTGTGAAAAAGCATGGGTATACTTATGTAAGTATTTGGCGTGAATATAACTGTGTCTTTGGGTCTGTTTAATCGAAAGCATAATTCTATTGCATGTGTGCAACAGTCAGTAGCGACAGCATATGGTGCTCCAGTGTACTCAGCAAGTGCCGATTCAAACTCGGTGATTGCTTCAAACATGACCGGTAATCTGTAGTGTGTATCGTGGTAATATTCCAAAGTTGCCAGCGGCATGTTCTTCGTCTGTCCACATTACTGCATCTCCTGCTTTCCACTTAGTTACTATCACTCCTTCCATATCAAGGTAGTGACCTCGTACACCATCTTCCAGAAACACCAATACTCTCGTAATATCAGATTTTGCCACACCAAATACATGTCTATAAGACGGGTACTCATCGACATGCTTGGGTAGATGTGCGCCTGGTATCATCATATAATATGCCATGCTGATATCTTTTAACCAAGGAAACTGCAATTTGATTTCGTTTGTATATGTGGGAAGTGGCTTATTGTTGGACTCATCATATAGTAATCCTGGTCCACCCTTGGGAGTGTAATCTAGTGATTTATGTTCGTCTGTCCAGCATACTGGAATATTAAAAAACCTTGACACCGTACTTCCTTTCAAAATCTTTACCATCTTCAACGGTGTTAACAATAGGCATGCCCTTAATATTCAAACTAGTATTCAATAGCATAGGACAACCTGTCTTTTCCTTCCATGCGGTCAAGAGTTTATACAGACCTGGGTTCTGATTCATAGTGACAGTCTGCACCCTACTTGTTCCGTCTTTGTGTACAATAGCGGGGTAGTCATCTGGTGTCAAGCATTTTACTATACGTTGCATATATGCCGATTGAAATCCTGGCTCAACTTCAAAGTAATCACCGACATCTTTTGCTCTTATCACAGGAGCAAATGGTCTGAATTCTTGTCTTTGTTTTATAGCATTGATGGCATCTTTTGTTTTGACGCCACGTGGGTCAGCAAACAAACTTCTGTTGCCCAATGCCCTTGGTCCGAACTCTGCTCTACCATTTGCAACTCCAACTACACCACATGTTGTCAATTCTTTTAGTGCCTCAACGACAGGATAATCACCTTGAATAAGATGTCCAAGATATGGTCCACTAAGATTTATATGTTTCTTTGTATGTGCAAGAATTGCACCCAGTGATGAGCCGGCATCACCAGGATTGGGCATAATCCAATGTCTCTTAAAGTATTTTGAAATTAGTCTGTTGCCTAAACAATTCAATGCACATCCACCCATGAATACTAAGTTATCAGCTTTAGTAAGATGTTTGGCTCTGGTTAATAAAGAAACAAAGTACTCTTCATATATTCTCTGAACGGCAGCGGCAACATCAAAGTAATCTGCTTCAGTTAACTCTGGTCGCCACCAACTGGCACCCTTATGAAAGTTTATGCCATCCGTACAGATATCTTTTAACTCTCTGTAAAATCTATGCGAATTGCCATATGCCGCCATACCCATAAGAATATACTCATCACAGTTTGGCTGTAAACCTATCTTGGCTGTAAACGCTGAATAGAATAATCCCAGTGAAGCAGGATAATTAGCTGACCATATCTTAACATCATTATTCCATATGCTTGTTGTTGTCCATTCACCTATAGCATCAATGACTAGTACAGCGCAATTATTAAAATCAAATGGTCGAGTATAGTACCCAGCGGCGTGGTGACTAGCATGATGATATCCCCATTTTATTGGTGCAGTAATCCCATACTTTGCGAGATACTTTTTCGGACTCAACCATATATTGTCTTGCCCAGCATATAGTTTTCTGGTTGCTTTCAAAATAGGGTTCTCGTACCAGTGTACCACTTCAGGTGAGCCGAAGGCGAGTGCCTCCCGTATTAGTTCAACATCTAGGTCTTTGTCATTCTTGACTTTGGAGTACCTCTCTGAGTGCGCGGCAAACACAACTCTATCAGAGCGCATTACCGTAATAGAAGCATCATGTGTACCTGCGCTAATTCCCCATCTAATCATATATAAAAGGATCTCTTTTCTTTAACTCTTCAATTCGTTTTTTATATTCGCGTTTCAACTTGCGTTTTAGGTACCAGGTCTTTACTTTATTCCACAACTTTTTCATTTGATCTCCTACCAATTTCTTCAAATATGGAGGTATCCGGAACTTTGGCTCTCTCAAAAAACAACTTATTATTATGTATCAACTTATACTCCACACTCTGAAAGCGTTCAAGTTTCTCTTCATGTCCAAGTGAACACCACATCCTCACTTGTTCTATGATAGCCGCAAATCTTTCTACCGGATCTTCTATGTCATCATATGACTCATCGAACATCTCAGGAAAGGTTAAGTATCCATGTTCTCTAAGCATCTTCAGACAACCAACCCCTGACATCAATATAAATGGATGATAGTTTATCATACATCGATAAGTCTTTTCTGTAATATACTTATAGTTTGCCGCGAAGACCGTCTCGGTGACGATAGACATAAATGTATCTGGATACAATCCCACCGGATAAGCATTCATTAATTCTCTATCAACTGCCTTATCAACATATTTTTTCACAAGCCTATTATTATCTATCATGTCCTTAAAATGTATGTAAGGTACACTGTCTTTCTGGTGACATTCCGTGTGTACTTCATCTATTGTTTGTAGATCGAGTTTAATAATATCACTACTGGAATCTTCATTTGTATTACTTTCTCCAATAAAACTAAACTTACTATTAGATAAAAGACCTAACCGGTCGAGTTCGGAATACAATGCAATTCGATGAGGTCTCTGGAGACGATTTAACGAAAGAAAATCATTCGTAGGAGTTCTGGCTGTGTAGTTGCTATGTTTATCTGTGTATGTGTCATCGTGTCGTATTTTAGTGATATGTTCAAATGAATGTGAAGTGAAGAATCCGGCAAACTTAAAACTTTTGCTTATCTCAGTTTTATTATATTCTTCTTCCATTTTTTCATTCGCACTGATAACATATACTTTGCTAATATCATTAGACTCTTGCTCTAACTTGATGTTCTGCCTTGTTGACTGTGCAATCATACCATATTGCTCAAGACGCGCTGCCATATGTGGCAGATAAATGTTTGCATTCCATGCTTCTCTGTTCATTAATATCACCAGGGTTAATCTACCCTCTTGAATTAAACGCATGGCAAGTGCGCTAATATCTTCTACAACTCGTCCTATTCCGTAATATAATGCGGGGATTAATTGATGTACGGAAATAACGTAGACATTAGTATCAGCTTCATTTACTGTTTTTTCAAAATCTGACATACTTTTTGGTTCGCCATTAAAGTCTTGTATAGCAACACATTTACTGAAGTATGATTCAACTGTACCTTCACGTAAATTACTGAAGATTGGTGCAGTCCTAAGAATTTCTGTGTACTCGGGTCTCCATGCATTTACTTGAAGATCGCTGTCGTACCACAAAACTAACTGTGATTTCATCTGGAATTCCCGTATGATATCACTGTGTATTCGTTGCTTCGATAAGTTCTCCAAGGATCGAACACTGTTATATTTCCCTGGCGTTCCGGGATAACATCTGACTCATGTACTCTAACGATAACATCAGGACATTCATGCATGGGCACTATTGTTGCGCCGCCCTGTTTGACATAGTGCTGAACCAATAGACTATAGCTACCGTTCGTGTAAGGAACAAACGGTTTATATGAATCGGAGGTAAAGGCTATTTTATCACCGGACATGATTATAGCTTGTGCCATATTCTCTGCTTGTTTTTCGCGTGAATGCATCACTGCATCAAACAAGTCATAGCCTAGGTCAAGTTTTTTCGCCATGTGACGCAATGCAATATTGTCTCTGGGGTGGCATGCACCGCCGTCACCCATGCCGGCTTTCATATAAGATGGACCCATAATTCTCTGTGTGCTATCTCGCAGGGCTTCCGTCACAACATCAGTATTAATATTACCCTGTTTCTCAGCAACATCTTGTATCATGTTTACCATACTAATCTTTGCGCTAATGAATGTGTTGTAGAAAACTTTGATACATTCACACTCATCCCATGTACCCACAACAACACGAGGATCATTTTCCATGATGGTATAGTAGAATTCTTTTAGCTGTTTCGCATCGCCAGTTTCTGATCCATCTTCTGTGCCTATCATTATCATTTCTGGATTTACCATGTCCCAAGCAACAGTTCCCATAGCGATAAGATATGGATTGTATACGAATCGGGTGTTGGTTACAAGAGGCACAAACTGAGATCGAACCGTACCAGGAAGTACTGTACTAATAAGAACCAACAACTGATTCTCATGCATGAACCGGTTAGCTTCTGACACACATTCTATGACTGTAGTATAGTCAAAATCTTTTGGAGGCAGTAAAGCACTTGGTGAACTTCCATCATATGCTGTATCATGAGGAGTAGGAACAGCAATGAAAACAATGTCTCTATCCGAGACACACGACTCTATTGTCGCGCATTCAACTACAGAGGTATCTATCTTACTATTCACATCGTAGTAAACAACATCGTGTCCTTTATCTTGTATCACTTCGCCACATGGCTGACCAAGTTTACCAAAGCCAATAAATCCAATCTTCATATCACTTTCCTATTATCATTTTCATTTTAAACAGTCTCCAATACAATTGTAGTATTGTGAATGTCTTTCTCTCAGTGAACTATATTTATCAATGAATAATTCATGATTATATTGTAGTTTATCACGGACAGCATTGTATCTCTGTGCCTTTTCTTCTTCAGAATAAGAGGTCCATTTTTCAATTTCAGCAATGATAGCACAAAATCTTTCTTTCTTATCTTCTATTTTATCATATGACTCATCAAACATCTCAGGAAAAGTCTTATAACCTTCATCTCGTAAATAGTTCAATGTTCCTGGACATCCCATTATAATGATAGGATGAAAATTCGCAATAGGTTTATATACTTTCTCTGTTAACATGAAAGTTCTATTATATGGTAAACATATATCACCGTTGGCGGCATGATCGTATGCACTTTTTGTTATGCCAAATTGGGTTTCAGTGATTATACTAAAGTACGATTCTTTGAAATACTTAGAAGTGTAAGCCCTGTCATCTTCTCCCAACACCGAAGCATTCACATCTAACTGAACTACTTTTGACATTCTATCTTCATCATAATGCTTGAGAAAGTATTCTTTTTGTGACTCAAATTTGAAATAGCCCTCTGTAATCATTCTAGTTTGAAATTTCATTCCAGAAATAGAAGGACTGGGAGAATATCTCCACAGAAGACTGATAAAGTTATTTTGTAATCCCAGTCGTTGCAACTCCGATACTATTGCGATTCTATGTGGTCTCGCGGCTGCATTTAAACACATAAAGTCAGTAGTCTTCTCGCTTGCATGTGGCACTGACACCATAATTTCTTTTTCAATCAGATCAGCTTTATATCTTTTCTGTGGTAATAGTATTGGTTTTATATTTTCATAATCCATTCTTCCTGTTCTGGTTAAGAACTGTTCGGTATACATCGTTGCAAAATAATCTATACCAAGAACTTTTCTGAATTGAAACTTTTCTGTGATGTCTTTGTTTGCCGCAGACCACAACTGATAGTTTTGCTGTATATCTAGGTCAGCACAGGTAAGAACTATTTTGGCTTTTGTTAATCCATATGCAATGATTGTTTCCGTTAGTCTTCTGAACCACTGGTGTTCATCTGCACTAAACGCTTCACCGTCACATGATAACAATAGTGATAGTTTACCACTCTTAATTAATTCTTTAGCGTCATCAGATATATTGGCAATTATTTGTCCTATCTCATGGTAGCGTTGGTGAGGACCTGACCAAATATCAACAGGATAGATATTCACGTTTTCATCATTCTGCAATGCTTCAAGAGCCTCGACATTCTGCACATCGTATGCTTGCATGGGAAGTTTCAATCTATTCATCATGGTGCTGATGTTACAAATCGCTTCTATTGGTGCAGTTTTCAATGAGCAATTTGTGGGCATGAAAATCTCAGTCGGGGGAGAGGGAGATTGCTGAGTATTCTGAATAGCTTCACTGAATCTGTCATAGAAAAGATTAAATATTCTGGGCTTATAGTCATGTCTCTCGTATCTTCCCTTACCAGGAAAAACAATATCAGGAAACACGGGAAAGTCTTTATCGATAACAGACTCATCTGATACGCTTACGAGAGCCTCAAGTAGAGAAATTATTCTCTCTCCTTGTTCGTATGTCATCAGGCTTATTTCAACTGGATTACGCAATTACATCCCTCAAAATTTCTTCTACCATAACATTGATCTCTGGATAGAGTATACGCCAATCTGCCAGACGCTTCAAGACTTTGCCCCTTCCCCTTCTTTTATCCATTGCATCCAAGAAAGTTCTGAATGTTTTAATGTGTTTAAGTTGCACCCTATTATTATTTGTAAGTGCATCTACCATGCCTTGCAAGCATTCGCGCTGTTCTTTATCTGCCGGATCACTCAACTCATCGATTGCGTCCTGCACGTAAGGTGCTAACTTGTTACCGAAGACATATGGATCGAACATCTTAGGATTATTAATAGTGTTTGAACTCATATATAGACCAGTATTATATTCTGTTCTGAACTGATATATCTTTCTCATAAACTCAGCCATAGTAGGTAATGTCAGAGGACTTATGGTCATATGAATATTAACTTCGATTTTATGTTCTAGTGCTGTGCGTAGATTGGTTTCCCAGTTCTTTAAATTCATTCCATATCTGGCATATTCTGCTTGTGGTCCCCAACAATCCATACTTGCAATAATTTGAAACTTCTTAATCTTACCATCATCTTGGAGTTTTCTGACTCGCTTAATTAGGGACGCGAATTTCTTTTTGGAATGCTTTAAGTTACTGAAAATTCTGAATGTTAGTTTAGGATTTGGATTTCTTTCAAAGAAGTTTAAACATGCCAGGAACTCGGGCTGATACATAGGCTCACCACCTAGAATCTGAAACTCATATAGATGCTGCCCGTTCTCTTCCATCCATTCCCAGAATTTCTCTAAGTATATGTCGTAGTCTGGATGTATTGGTCGTAGAATGTAGTCTGATGCACCATCAATAGGACCATTCTTTTTAAAGTCTGCTTCTATGACAGAACTAAACTGAGGAGAACAATAAGTACAAGCCTGATTGCATAGGTTAGTGAAGTACACTTCTAGCAATCTAGGAGTTACATTAGTGGGATATTCAGTATCTGTGAATTCGGGTGGGATTAAATCTCGACCATTAATCCAAGCAGTCCGTTCACTCTTGCCACCAGCATCTTCTATTCTCTTACAATAAGAACATCCATTGTCGTTCCACTCACCATTCAACATCTTCTCTCTATCGTCTATCTTTGCAGGAAGATTGTGAAAGTTTTTTATGGTATCTGTATTGAATGTAAGATGTCTACATCGGTGACAACTAGTTGTTGTGCCGTGAGATAAAAAGATAGTACTCCAAGACCACTTAAATTGACAAGCAGAGGAGTTATGTATGGGGAATATATCATCAACCGAGCCGCCGTATGCAGATCGAACTGATTTAGTTACATCATCAACTAACTGATTCACTCAATAATTCCTTCATATTAATATGTTCTGGAAAAGTCTCAAAGAAACTTTCCTTGCGTAGAGCGTCCCTGTGTGTAACAAGTCCATTCCAAGGTCCTACTATGAGATCCTTGTAAACTGTTTCATCAGTAATACTAGTTTCCCACATAAAATTTATTAGTCCACGGAGGTTGCTAGATAGCAAAGAGTCTCTATGACATAAGAAGTATTTAGACAAAGTTTTTTCAACTCTTTCCTCGAGTTCTCTCTTCTTCCAATCAGGAACATTCTGAACACTAAACGGCTCTGGGAATTGCAATATATTAATATTCATTTCTTGTGGATTGATTAAATGTGTATCTGAGCAATAATCAATTAGATCCATCGCAGTGTATAGATTAGCCCAACCGACAGTACAGGTAACGCCTAGAGAGATGTGTGGACATTCAGTCTTAACAGTCTCAATGTTATTCTGCAATCTCTTCCAGTCGTTTCCATGTCTCCACCAGTCACCCCCTTCTTCCATTCCATCAATGCTGAGTAGGAGTTTCACATTCTTGAATTGTTTCCAGTAATCTACTATGTTTTTATTCTTATATTTCATGGTACTAAAGTTTGTGTTGTAAACTATCGAAATATCAGTATTATTTTGTTCTAGCAACTTATCTAATATCTTCCAATGTTCCCATTGTATCAGAGGCTCACCACCAGCAAAGTAAATCTTTTTAGTGTACTCTAGGTGCGGTAATGTCTGATTGTATAGGTCATCGGGAGTCTTTCCCGCAAAGATTATAGGTACAGATTTACCAGCATCTTCATTAGCAATAGAACTGCTGTACTCATAGTAACAACCTCTACATTTGAAATTACAGAAGTTGTTGAATCTGAAATCGATATACAAAAGATTTAGGTCTGGCTTCTCTTCTATAACAGCATGTTCTGTAAACTCTTCATTTAGTCCATCACGCAGAGAATGTATTCCACTCTTTTCAAAGTTAACACAAGTAGCGCAATTACTCTTTACAAGATCGGTGACATCACCTGCAATGAAATCTTTACGCAATTGGGTGAACTTCTCATTGTGCCAAATCTCTTCAAGTGAATTGCTCTTCAGACTACCGAAGTCATCTATGCCCGCACAGCAAGTCTTAACAACACCGTTGGGATGACCGTACATATGAACGAATGGCGCAACACAGAAAAAGTTATCTGACATAAGGGGTCACCAAATCATATAGTTCGGGAAAAGTTTGGCTGAAGTTGTTCTTTCTAAGTTCATCCATCTTCAGAGTCTTCTGCATAAATTCCGTAAGATCATTGACGGATTCTTTCTGACCTAGATACTGTTCTATTGTATCATAGAAAGAACATCCCACATATTTCTTCAATACAGCAAGTTTAATAGCTTCCGGTAGACGGCTTGCATCTTGATATTCTGGATCAGTGACGAAATTTAATGAGATGTAAGGCACTTCCTTAAAGAACTCATGGAACTCTTTGAGATACCAGATGTTGTATATAGAAACCGTACACATTATGTTATAGCTGATATTATCAAATTCAGATAAAACTTTTACCCAATTAATCGTTTCTAATACTTTAGCCCACTTGGTTGGGTGTCTGATAAAGTGATTCAGTGCGCCAAGAGCATCAATCGACAACATCAACTGTACATGCTTAAACTTTTTCCATATTTCTTCGTACTCGTGATTTACAATCGTACAATTGGTAGAATAGACCAATGTAATGTTTTTCGCTACATCTCGATCAATCAAATCTTGCAAGAAACTCATGTGCTTGTCAATAAGCAATGGCTCGCCACCATTAATATAAACAATTCGCAATGAGTCGCAGTGCTGTATTAATTTGTCCCAGAAATTCTGGTCAGTCGGCCAGTTAAACATATTCTGGTCGATGGTCTGTGGATTTTCTGGATTTACTTCGTTCCAATCTTTGACCCAACGCGAAGTCGAAAAGGGATTACATGTTCTACATGCAACATTGCAAATATTGCCAAGTCTAAGTTCTATGAACTCATAATCAACTGAATTGATACTACCGTCAGCATTAGTAACTCTTATCGCTTCTTCTTCAGTAAAATTTAGACGCTCATTGTCCAACTGTCTTTTAGACTTTATACCAACGCGCTCAAAATCAAAACATCTGGTGCATGGTGCTGGTTCTTCGCCCGCAAGCATTTGCTTTCTTACTATGGAAAACGAATCACTGTTCTGTATAGCATCAAAATCATATTCGGTAGTATGCAGTGTTTTAAATTCTCGTTTGAAATCTCCACTGTCGAATGATTCTGAAATTCTATTAGTATGATCCGACTCACAACAAAGAGTAACCGCCCCGTGAGGATGAGTTGCAAGATGCTTCCAAGGTAAAGAACAAAATGTTTTAGATCCCATCCCACCATTCCTTTGCTGATATTGATAACGTATCTCTGAATTCAATCTTGTCTGGTCTTACACTGTCAAGATATTTCATATAACCCTTACCTCGTTTTAACCCTTGTTCAACATCTGCAAACTCTTCATCAAATGTCTGTCGTTGTAACATGTTAACCAAAGACTTCTTATACACATGGGTCTTCTCTGTCATTCTAGGCTCAATGTAGCCAAGTAAATCATATACATGTTCTTCCATGATGTCTCTAGGCAAACACATTGGGCTCATAACAACAGATGGATCGAATGCAAAAGTAAACTTGAAGTACGATTTTACATTCAATTCAGTAACAACATCGAACAACTCCTTTAAGGCAAAAAAGCCAGGAGTAGTAAGAGTAACATCGAAAACCATGGCGTCATTACCAAAACGACTAATAAGAGGTAAACCCATTTTAAAATTTTCGAGCCACTGACTCCATTTAAGACCCGTTCTAATATATTCGCCAATTTCACCTACTCCGTCAATGCTTGCACATATGTTAACATGTTTAAAGTGTGGTAGCAAGTCAAATAGTTTCACACCTTTATATTCAACTCTGCTTAGATTCGTATTGTATCTGACAGTCACATTCTTGGCATGCCCGCTGTCTACAAGTTGTTGCATGATAGTCCAATGTTTATCAAACATCAGAGGCTCACCGCCTACCCAATATATTTCTTCTATAGTCTTATTATCGACCGATTCTTGTAATTCTGTTTCTAGCACCTCTGTCTGAAATGATGCAATGCGAGTTCGGATATCAGGTCGCAACCACTTGTCTGCTTGATAGTCTGGCTCTTTGTATTTTTTATTCTCTGCTTCCCAACTACTCGATAATTGATCACCACACATACGACATTTAAAATTGCATAGATTAGAAACACGATAGTCATATGAAACTGGAAGATCGTGGTAGTGTCCATCTGGCTCAGTCTTGGCAATGATGTCTGCTATTTTATGTGGGAATAATGTCTCATTAAAGTATTGCTTGTATGTGTGTAAGTTCAGTATTTGATTATTACACACCTCACACTGGGATAGCTTCTCACCTGCAAGCATCTTCTTGCGGATGTCTTTCATGTAATCACTATTCCAATGTTCTTTCAATGTAACGGGCGCAAACTCATTATCCTGAGAGCCAGCATCAATATATTGCTTTTGAAAGGAGGCATCTTCCCGACTCGCACAACAAAGTCTGCGCTCCCCTTGAGGACTCACATAAGTATGGGTCCAGGGAGCGGTGCAAAAATATGGCGACAGATCATTCTTCGTCATAAGTAGCAAGCGGCTTGTCGATATTCTTACTATCGGGTTTCAGATTCCAACCTTCATCTTTCGCAACTTTCTTCAAGTCAGGATCATTATCATATTGCCGAGTACTATCACCATCAATAAGATCGACTAGTTGTATAGTCTCAGTTGTTGGAATACTCTCAACCCAATCAGTAAGTATCTTAGGAAATACAGATAACGACAGACCGCGCCTCTCATCATACTGTTTATAGAATGTTTTGAAGTCTCTATGTAAAGCCACCTTGTCACTGGTTCTTCGGTGAGGGGCATCGACAGTAACAAGATAGTCAATCAATCGATCAATACTAGCCCGCTCAAAGTCATGCCACTTAGGCAATAGTTTAGCAACAGACCACCAATCTTCAATGTTTCCTCTAAGGTAATCTTTAATGTGGTCCGGTAAAGCGAGTGGTGATTGAAAACTAGGAAAGCGTAAAAGATTTAGACTAACAACAGGCGCACTTGTGCCGGTGAACTCTTTCATCTCATATACGTCATCAAGAAAATCAGTTATGCTAAACAGGCACAGACTATTGATAGTCATCATAATATTAACACCGCCAAGTTTAGCTTCACGGAAACACTTGTACATGTTAGCTTTCCAAACATCATACTTTAATCCATCTCGGATATAATCTGCCTGTAACCCGGTAGCTTCACAGCTAGTGTACAGGTGAAAATCAGTACATCCATGCGACTTCTCAATCAGCTTATTGATTAGACTTGGTTTCGCCATGAGATTAGAATTTACAGCGAAACGCATCTTGGAAGGATTGTCATTGAACCAATCAAACAATTTCCAGACTTGATCTGACATCAGAGGTTCGCCGCCGGTAACTCGTAGTTCTTCTAGATTCTTGGATAGACCATCATCCCACCATTCCCAGAATGCGTTGACATATGGATTCTCATCGTCTTTGCCATAAGGCTCTGACCATGATCCGTCATGCTGAAACGCACCAGCGCCATCGGATACCATGTTCTGATACGCTCCATTCTTAGTAATGTCTTTTGCCCAAGTGGTAGAGAAAGAAGAATTACAATAAGAGCAAGCCAACTGACATGTTCTATCAAATGCGATTTCAAATGTCTTCAGTTCTACGGACTCTTGTGAATCCATCTCATATGCTTTCTGCAAATCATCTTCGGTATAAATGATAGACTTGAACACACGATCAGACACGGAATCATTGCCAGTGTCTTCTACTTTCCAGCAATACTCACACTCACGAGGACGCTCACCGTCTTGCATCATCTTACGCATAGTCTTTTTATGTTGCGTATTGTGGATAGCAGATGGGTCGACTTTTATTTCGTCAAGTGGGATCTTGTGTGCTGGAGGGTGATGACATGATGCCGTTGTCCCGCTTCCTAGCCAGGTTGTTGCATTATACCATTTAGCACCACAGAAACTTTTGGACTTAGTGTCCAGAATATCTTTGCGATATTTAATTAAGTCGGAGGGTTTGTTCATGCCAGTTATCCATATCTTTAATCAATTCGGGGAAAGTATTTTCAAAGTTCTTTCCTCTGCGCTCATCATATGCCTTCACAAAGTTCTGGAAGTCAACTCTGTATTTATACGCCTCGGGTTCAGTTCTGAGATAGTCGCAAAGTCGTTTAACTTGGTCAAATTCTTCTAAATATAGTCGAGCAAACTTATCAGGTGAATCATACTTCAACCATCCCTCGGCAAAAAGTTCTAATTTGTTTGCAAGAGTTTCACGATAGACAGTAGACAATAATGAACACTGTAAATGTGGTGGGTAACGTAGTATGTTTACACTTAAAGGTATTCTGTTATCTGCTAGATTCTGATTAAACTCTACACGCAATGACATTATATCTCCAATGAAATCCTGCATAGTGGATACTGAAAGAATGTTCACTGTTGTCATAATAACAACACGACATCTGGTTTCATTGAGAAACATACGAATGTTATCTAGCCACTCATCATACACAATACCGTCACGCGCATACTCTGCTTTATCTCCGGTGCTTTCTGCGCTTGTGTATATCTCTACTTCGATTCCATGCGCCTCTAGCCTCTGAGTTGCATCAACCAGTTTACGGAGAAGTTTTGGTTCAGTGCCTAGATTACTATTGATGCCTATTTTAAGCCCTGGGTTTTCATGATGATGTTCAATGATGTAATCGACTGTTTTCCAAAAGTCTTTTGACATCGTTGGCTCGCCACCGGTTATTCTAAACACTCGCAAATGTTTCCATGCTTCAGGAAACCATTCCCAAAATGCATCAACGTATGGATTGTATTCACTGTTCTTATATGGGAACTTACCAACTTTCTTTAAGTAGTCTAAGTCTCCTGATCCAAACTCAACTGGATAGTTGCCGTTTTTCTTGATGTCTTTCATCCAAGTTGAACTAATCTCAGGTGAGCAATACGCACATGCAAAATTGCAAGCATTACTAAATGATACCTCAAGATATGTTGGATAGATATCATCGTATGGATCACTCTTAGCAATGAGATCAACTTTATCCCAAGACCATGAGTCAGCCGTCTTATAATGACGGTCAGAGAAGTGATCTTCTTTCAAGTCTTCTATCTTCCAACAGTAGTCACATTCTTTAGGTCTTTCTCCCATTAACATCTTAGCGCGTTGTTGTTTTTTATAGTTGCTATTATGCAGTGCCGCTGGATTTATGGAAATCTCTTCAAGCGGAATCTTATGGGGAGAAGGATGGTGACAAGAATGATTGTATCCGTTCTGTAATATTAGAGTTGTCTGAAGCCATTTGGCAGAACAGAAAGAAGGACTAATTTTGTTAATCGTTTCTCGCTTTTCTTTTAGAACTTCTATCCAATGCTCATTTGTCTTATTCATTGTTTACATTCTTCATAAAAATATTCTAACTCTGGAAAGGCAGTATGCCAGTTCGTATTTCTGCGTCTGTCATGCTCATCTATAAAATTAACGAAATCGATTCTGTTTCTCTTTAGCTCCTCACCAGTAAATCTGCTAGTTTTGCACCAATCATACACTCGTTCAAATTTTGTTAACTCACCGCTGTTAAACATGCATATATCAGTATCACTTGTATTCGTCTGTACATAATACACTAAATCTTGCAGGTTGTCAAGCATTATATCATCTAATATCAAGGCAGACAGGTGTTTAGGATCACTCATCATGGGTGTATCGATTGTTAACATCCAAGGATACTTCTTCTTCATTTTTAGCACAAATGATATCAATGCATGGAAATTTGGTATACTCAACAAGCAGAAGGTTACCATAATGCCGACTTTTACACCACTAGATAACAGCTTCTCGATATTCTTCTCAAACTGGTCATTATTTAACCCGTGTCTTATCCACTCAGCTTGCGGACCCCAACTATCTATAGATGCATAGACTATGCTGTTTGTATGGAGACAATCTATCAACCTGTCGATGCGCCTATCTGAAACACATAGATTACTATTCACATGAAAGGCAATATCATCTCTGCAAGGATGATTCTTTAGAAACTTTGCCAACTTGAAAGTATTCTCGTTCAGCAACGGCTCTCCTCCAGTAACTCGCAAGGTGTGCAAGTGAGTTATTGCTTTCTTAAACCATTTCCAAAACTTATCGACCATTGGGTTGTCGTTGTCAGAATATCTTTCTTCTTTGCCGTTGAGAGTATAGTTTCCCGCATTATCCAGACTCAACATGTCAAGCGGTCCATGTTTCTTTATCTCTTCAAACCAAGAAGAACTATTCTGGGTAGAGCAATAGCTACATTTGAATTGACAAGTATTACTAAAACTCATTTCCAAATATTTAGGGAAGACATCTTCATCTGACTTGATCTTGGCAGTACTTTGAATAATGGATGCATCTTTAAGAGTGTAAACGGGTGCTAGTGTGATGCGAGGACTAGTAATACCAATCTCTTCTTGTTTCCAACAATAGCTACATTCATCTGACTTAACTCCATCCAACATTTCTTGTCGAACAGCTTTCTTCTGTTTTGTATTGTGAAAGTCTTCGTCTAATGATAGATCATATTGCGGACAGTGGAAACAAGAGTGTGCAACAGCAGAACCTAGATGCATTTCTAGGTGATGCCATTTTAAGACACAGAAACTAGGAGATATTTCATCATACTCCTGTCTAAGTTGCTTATAGTATTCTACTGGGGTCATTTAACAGCCGCAATAGTAAATCGTTGAAACATGCCATCAGGACCAGGACAATCTGTAATGACTCGCTCGACAACACCTTCACATCTATTCATTTTCTCAAACTCTTCCATATCTTTCGACAGTCTACAATGCTCTGGAATATCTAGGTTGTTGCCTTGAATTATGTAGTATGTATCCGCTGGTATATTATCGAACCACGCGTCATATACTTCTTGTGTCACATGCTCAGTACTGCAATTGATTACGACATCAACCGGCGTGCGGGGTGGATAACGATCATATTTGTAGTCTTGCATGTCGCCTGTTATTGCCGTTATATTCGGACTATGAAAGAACTGGTTAATGACAGCCTCACACTTAGGATCTATGTCACATGTATAAATGTGTGGCAAGGATCTCTCGGTCCTGTTATATGATCCATCATAGCTGTCTAGTATTAACTGTGCAAGTATGCCAAACCACCCACCGAAGATATGCACATTAACTAATGGAAAGCCTTTAGGAAGTAGTCTAAGTACAACCTCTTTGCTTGCTAGTTGACTCTCCCAGAAAGACTCTGTAAATCTACCAAGATTATCTGGGCAATGAGAGTCATTTAGATTCCGAATGTAATTGAACCATCCAGCAAGTGTGCCCGCTTTAATTATCATAATATCATCTCTGTTACTTTACCGTCAAAAAGCGCGTACCTGATTTTCTTTTTGCCACGCTTGGTTATCAATTCATATCCATTGAACTCAATTATCTTTTCTCCTTGCTTCTCGATATATTCCGAAAACTGCAAGAGAGAATGATAAGTTTTTTCTTTCTTAGGTTTTTCTTTCTTTGACATTTTTACTTCCTTTAATTCGACCATCGTGTTTTGTCCACACTACATTCTTCAGAGGATACCATTTGAACCCCTCTTCTAATGTCCAATAATAAACATACTGCAACATCGTACTGCTAGGGTCGACCTGAAATAACAGTCTGGTATCTGTTTTTAAATCTTTGTACCAGTCTTCATGCCATAAGTGTTGCATATCCTTCTGCAACTCGGTGTGAGCCGCACCAAACTTGCGGTGCTGATACATTGCATTGATTGCTCTATTGTTTATATCATGGGTAAAGTAAAGAACCTTGTATCCATTTACTTTTGCCCACTCTATCTGTGCTTTCCCTACAAACATTCCAAGCCAAGAAGGTCTAAACTGCTTTGCTATATGCAGTCTACACACCCGAGCGGCGTACTCTGGATCACCGGTATAATGACTAGATTCGACAACACTGACAGCCGCTAGTACATCATCGACAAATACCATGAATGTCTCACCGTCAATATTGTCTGGATCATACTTATCATATGCCAAACTATCATTGCCTTCTTGAAAGGAGAGTATTCTAAAATCTTCTATTAACTTCTTATCTTTTTTCTTGTAGGTCTTTGCTATAATGCGAGACATTCAATATCTTCCTGGCTCTTCAATGTAGCTAATAATGCAATACGTGGTTCAGTACCATTATTTACTACGCCATGTTTAAATCCAGTATTCAAAAACCAAACTCTTCCATCTGCTGGTAGATTATGTTCTTGATACTCACCATTTACCCAAAACTGATTAATACATTCGTCAGTGCCTGATATAGGACAGACGATGCGAACACCATAAGATGGATCATAATCAATATGTGGTTGCAGACTCATACCTGGTGCAAGAAAGTGTAGTCTAGCACGACAAACTGGTGCAGAAAAGTGTCCTGCTAATGCTTCTTCAAAGTAAGTACCCTTACAAGCATCAGTCTGATAATCCCACAACATCTCATTTGCAGTTGGTGGTAAGTTGTCACCCTTTGCTTTCTTGTTGCGAATTCTATCTCTAAGAGTAGCACCCAAATCTTCAAGTTCAAAGTCATCAGCTTTTGCCATATTCTCTGGTGACATTACCATCAAGGGAATCTCTTTTAAGTTTGCATATGCATTATCAACAAAAGATGGATCGTGTAATTTTGTTATGCCAGGATTAGCTTTGTAGATGTCTTCCCATAGATGATCTATCTTAGCAAGTTCTTCTTTAATCTTATCTAAGTTAAATATTATTCCTGGAATAGGAGCAACAACAGGCAAATCTCGTTTCTTTAGCATACTTCTTTTCTCATTGTCACCGAATCAAATACATGAGCCATAAAATTATTATTAGTAAGTCCGTCTATCCAATGGATACCCTTGCATGAATTAAAGTTCAACAAGAGTGCTTCACCCCTTTTAGGAAATCTTATACTTATAACTTCTTTTTCTGGATAAGTTAGTGGTGCTTTTAATAGCTTGTAGATTCCTTCTTCTTCCACATAGAAAATTTTGAATTCTTCTGTAACGTCATTCTCTAGGTGTATAGGATATATAATCGTGAAAGTGTCTTCATATGTTTTGCCGTTAATGTCTGTGGGTTCATGTGCGTGTTTAAAGTATCCATCTGTTTTTGGACTGTAGTCATTATTACCCATCAATAAACTTAAAGAACCTTGGTATGTTCTCACATACTCTTTAATAAGACTGGTAGAGTTTGCATGGACGACTGAAGAGAATTGACAGTCTTCTATGTTGATTAGATCGGTCGATTGCTCTGTTATTCTTTTCTGGTCATAACTATCCCAAATAAAGTAATAACTTCCTGCAATGATAGTAGCTTTTTCCCAATCCGTAAGGGTATCATTGAGTAAAGCAATGTCATCTTCGGTTACGGTTGGAAGTCCTTCTAGCAGATTGTGATATGGGCGTATTTTACAATAATCATAATCAAATCTATCAGCCACAAAGGGCACATAATTAAATTTCATAGTTAAACAGTCCTATCAATTAGCCTTATAAGTTGTCCACCTAGATCATACTTATGCCAGAGAACCTGTTTGTTACCGTTGTCATGGTGTGCTTTGTGAAATCCTTCACCTAATGTAATCAGTCCTACCCAAGTATCACTGTGTGCTTCTTTGCCTCGATGCGAAAACGTGAACACTAATGAACCTATCAACTTAGCGGCACCTGCAGGAGCAAGCCATGCGTATAGAATTGCCATAGGATCAATTAGCAATAGCAACCCAGCCCATAAGATTATAACATGCCAATAATACTTGACTTGATTGCGGTGCAGTTTACTTCTCAGTAAATCACGAACGAACTTAAAGTTGATATTGATCAATACTTGACCAAAGTACGCTAACCATATACCACGATAATGGGGTGAGTGTGGGTCTTTGGGTGTGTCAGAATACTTGTGATGTTCTCTATGATTGGCTGCCCATGTTATTGCTGGTCCGACAACCATGATATGTGCAAAGAATAACAAGATGTATTCAATAAATTTAGGACATTTGTAGGACTTGTGAGAATAGTATCTATGATAGCCCATGGTTATACCTAACATCATTCCACAGTACACTACAAGGAACGGTATCCACTGCCATGCTTCTGCAAGAACTATCATAGGTATAACTGATAACTGTGCAACTAACTGGACTACCATCAGTGAGATAGGAGCCCATGAGTTGTTCTGCTTGAGTACTGCTTTTCTCATTTCATTGAAGTCTCATATAATTGAATGCACTAATATTTATACGACAATAGCTAAGGCAGTATTCTTTTCGTATAAATACATTATAGTAAAATCTTATCAATAAGTCAAGAGGCATTTGAATTATATTAACGACTAGATGAATCCAGTCGAGTGAACTTTGTAATATCCATACTTACATAGTAAGAATCACACTCACTGGAGGCATAAATGTTGTATTTCAAAAGGATAGCCATTATCGGCGCCTTGTCTTTCTTCTCGACCGCATCCTATGGTCAAGACACCACGACTAACATAAACACGGATACTACTTCCAATAGTACTGTTACGTCTACAAATACCAACAACAATAACAACGTGAACACAAACACGTCCACTTCTGTTGGCACGAACACCAACACGAACACCAACAATAATGTGAACACAAACACTTCAACCAATACATCGTTGAACACGAATAACAATAATAACGTCAATACGAATAATAATACCAACACATCTACTAATAATAGCACTAGTGTAAACAACAACAACAACACGAATAATAACAATAATGTCAATGCTACGACATTAACCAGTAATAGTAACAATACGAATAATAACAACAATGTGAACACTAGTAACAACACCAATACTAGTAACAACACTAATACAAATAACAACAATAGTAACAGTACCGTGGACCAGACTGTAAACAATACGACCAACAGTACCGCGGACAATACCAGTGACAATACCAGTAATAATACTAATACGAATAATTCTACTTCAAATTCTACTTCGTCATCAGATTCAAATGTGAGTACAAATAACAAGAACGAGAATGTGAATAGGAACGTCAGTGAGACCACAATTAAGTCTCCTCCACCTTCTGCAATTGCTCCTAGCATTGGATCTTCCTATTCTCAGGACTTATGTACAACTGGTCTTTCTGGTGCTGTTCAGACTCAGATATTTGGATTGTCTGGCGGTAAATCTGTGAGAGATATGAACTGTGAGCGCATTAAACTTTCCAAGACTTTATATGACATGGGAATGAAGGTTGCATCAGTGTCATTGATGTGCCAAGACGAAAGAGTGTGGAACGCGATGTTCATGGCAGGCACACCATGTCCGTTTGAGGGAAAAATAGGAGATGCGGCGTTGGCAGCATGGGATAACAATCCTGATAAATTGCCTCCTGGTGTTGATGCACCGGAAGAAGATTATCTTGAGAGCGACAATAATGTAACTTATAAAGTCTGGAATAAGGCTGATTTCTGTGAGCAATACCCCGATGAACAGACTTGTAAGTCTTAGCCTATTAGTATTCGTATTATTTGCGAATGCGTCTAATGCCGATGAGGTAGAAGTTACGATGTCGGACGATTCGTATGTATTCGTTCCACTAAACTTCGGATTCCCATTATACGGACAGGTATTCACTCATTCAGTAATGTACGATAACGGTGTGGTTGGGTTATATGATCCTACCGCGGGCACTGGCTGTAATCCCGCAAATATGTACTGTGCTCCCAAAGACTGGAATCCTCAAGGCGCATGGGCTGCACTAAATGCTGGTGATCTAAACGCCCAATCATTCAGTTATCTTGTGGCACCGTTCTGGACAGATATAGCGCCCGTTGAAGGCACAACAGTATATACCATTGACTCTGGTGCAGATTATCAAAAATATAAATGGCATAATATGGTTGAATTTTATTCAATCTACGGAAATGCCGAGCAACAAGAGGGCGGTGCAAGATATAGCTCCTTTGAACTTGAACTCCTAGAGTCTGGACAAATATACAGTACATACGGCGATGTCGATATCAACACCTCAAGCGTATGGACAGGAATAACTGGTGATGTCTCAGCGGGTGAAATAAACGAATATAGACCCCTAATTGAATATGGCACACAAGTAACAACGGGTGTCAACATTGAAGACTGGGAAGTTTCTAGTAACGGAACAATGTCAACAACTACAGCCTTTGATCCATGTGTGGCGGATCCACTTTCATCAAGTACTTGTTCGGGTTATGAAGCCGCCTTTTTAGCGCAACAATGTAACATTGATTCTCTATACGATACTTCATGTGATGGATACGGACAAGCATATGTTGATGACCAATGTGATATAGATCCTCTGTTCTCACCTTCATGTGCTGGATATAGCAATGCATTAGCAGTGGACGAGAACCCCGATGATTTCGATTTTCAAGATGATTTCAACAGCGGCGGCATAGATGATCAATGTGCTAATGATCCAAACTGTTCCAATGAATTCAATAATTTCGACAATCCAGAAGATGTATTCCAAGACGATCCTTTTTATGAGCCTAACCCACCACCTGAAGAGTATATTTATCCTGAGATGGATTTCAACGACTATGGAGGTACTGCACCAAATGGAAATGAAGAAGAATTTTACCCTGGGGATATTGGGCTCCCGAATATGCAAGACGGAGGACCAGGAGGAAATGACGGACAACCAGCTTTTGATGATCCACTCCCACAAGAGCAGTTTTACACAGAGCAACCTTTTCAAAAGTCTGACCCTATCTCAGAAGACGGTGAAATTTCAATTGAACAAGTGGCAAAAGAAGCCTCTAAAGTAGAAAAAGAGCCTATCATGGAAGAATTCTTTGAAGATGAAGAAATTCTACTAGATGACATGGAAATAACCGATATTTTAGAAGAAGATTTTCTGGATGAAGATTTTCTGGATGAAGAACCACTATTAAAAGAGAAACTGCTAGATGAGCCAGGCGAACCCGAGTTTCAGGAAGAAGAAGAACTCGCATTAGAAGAAGAAGAGCGAGAAGAAGCTAGACCTGAAGGTCCAAGACGAAATAATAAAGCAATATCGATAGCAGTACGCGAATCTAGAAAATTAGTGAGAAATGCCGAGACTGCCAGTGTCAGTTCTAGTGGTTCTAGAGGAAATTCTTCAAATTCCGGCAATAGCGGGTCATCTGGCGGCGCCAGAGATGGCAATAACGGTTCTAATAGCGGAAATTACGGCAATTCTGGATCTTCTGGTGGTGTATTCACTGGTGGCTCTTCATTTGACGGAGGAGCAAGTTCGTTTGACGGGTCATTCAGTGCTGAACAACAATTTTTCTCTTCTGACATGTCTCTCTCGGCTGCACTAACGGGTCAAACTGGGTTAGAGCTGGAAAATGTTTCTAATAATGAACAATTTACACAAAATGCACAGGATATGAAACAAAATATCGCTTTGGGAGACTCGGCACCCATTGGATTTTCAATATCAGAGCCTACAATAGAGCAAAATGTAGAAGTTGAGGTGCCCAAAGCACCTTCCCTAGCTGATAGAATAGCCGAAACTGCGCGAGTACAGAATATTGAGAACTCTAACGCTGCCGCCAGTGGTCAAATACTTGCTCTTGGTGCATTAGCATCTGGTGCAAATCTAGAAGCCTACTATACGACATTAGATTATAATTCAGTAGTATACCAAAACGAGCAGGTTTATCGTGACGCCCAACTATCCGATAATACTGTAACTCATTATAACCTATTCAGTAAAAGTCATGGTAAGATGCAGACAATGATTAGGTCACAATACGAAAGGTGAATCAAATGATAGATCCAGTGACAGCAGTAGCAATGGCAACCGGAGCATTCAATGCAGTGTCTAAATTGGTGGCAGCAGGAAGGGACGTAGATGACTGTTTTCAGCAGATAGGAAAGTGGTATTCAGCAGTAGCAGATTTTAATGAAGCAAAAAGGCAAGCAGAAAACCCACCTCTGCTCAGGAAATTGGTTAATAAGTCTTCAGTTGAAGAAGAGGCTATGAACATCTTCATACAACAGAAGAAAATAGCCGAGCAAGAGAAACAGTTGCGAGAGTTATTATTGTGGAGTTACGGTCCACAAGCATACCAAGAGTTACAACAGTTGAGGCGAAATATTAGGGAAACTAGAGAACGTACAGTTTACCAACAAGCAAGAAGACGTAAAGGATTGTTATGGGACATAATTGGCTGGAGTTCAGTCGGGTTAATGGGTTATGGGCTTTATAGAGCAATAGTCTGGGTTATAAGTTTCAATTAAACAGGAGTATAAAAAGATGGCAGAAGTAGAAATCGGGGGCATAACTCTCAAGGGCGGAAAAATGTTATCCGTCATGTTAGCATTAACGACAGCAGTTGGTGCATTATATGGAGGGTTTGAGGTGTATAAAGATTACATGGATATGAAAGAACAAATATCCGAGTACGTTGCACCCGACTTATCAGCAATAAACCTACAAATAGCAGTTTTAGAAGAGACAGTAGAAAGCCAAAATGGAACAATAGAATCATACGACACCCGCTTGAAGGGGTTTGATGCTACAATAAGTGGACTGTCAACAGAAATTAATTCTTTCCAAACTACATCCACCGTGGCTAGAGAAAGTATAAATAGAATTGACGGAGACTTGCAAGGACTGTTCTCGGATGTTAGAGGTGCAGATAAGCGAGTCTATGAATTAGAACGTGATACCTCAAGAGAACTTACTGAAATCAGGAAGTCTATCGCAACATCAATTGAGGAAGCACTAGCAAATCCACTTTCGGGACAATAAAATGGCAAGTAAAATAGTGACAACCAAACGTGATGACACTGGCAAGAAAGGCACTTCTATCGGTAGAGGCTGTCTTAAAATGTCATCCATGAATAAGAGCAAGAAACGCTCTTTCAAAAAGTATCGTGGACAGGGTAACTAATCGTGCAGGCATTCATCGAGTACATCACAGAAAAGCAAAGGCTAGATCCCAAATGCTGGGATGGTTATAAGAAGAAAGGCACAAAGATGAAGGGTGATACCAAAGTCAATAATTGTGTCAAAGAAGGTGAACAGCATTCTTGGAAATCAGAAGGTCACTACACTAAAGATGGCAAAGAGTGGAAAGGACCTCAGCATGCCCATGATGGTCAAGTAATGACAGGCGAGAAACACACTGCCGATAGTCAGGACTTATATCATTACAAAGAACTCTCTGCCGACATTAGAAAGAAAATCTCAAAGACGATTGAAGAAGCATTAGAAAATCCACTGGCGGGGCAATAAACGATGTCGAGTCTGACAGCAACAGAATTATTCAAATACGATTGGCGCACTAAAATATTTCTTCGCAAGTATGAGGGCAATGAGGTGTTTGAGATGAGTGGTGGGACAAAAGTAAAACTTGTGCCAAACAAAGCCATTATAAGTGCTGTTAAGAAAGGCGATTCGGCTACTCTGAATAAGATTGGATTATTGGATACAAAGGGCAATCAATATGCTTTTGGTAAACTAGAAAAGACCGCAGAGTTTGGTGGCAAGGGTGCTGGGTTTGGAACGACCAAAGAAGACATACAGTTGACTAGCCTACAAGAGCAGATTGTGAAGTTAAAGAATAAACTAAAAAGTGCGACTGTGCCAATCAGGGTGGGTAACAAGACATATAATATTGCGGGTGCTGCATCGACCCCAGGCACACCCAAGTCAGACTTCCATTTAGTTGATAATGATGGTAAAGAACGTGTATGGATATCTCACAAAGATGGCAGAACAGCGAAGGACTTCCAGCAATGGGGAGGCATGACCGAAGTTGAGATGAAAAATCATATTGAGATTAAACAGTTTGCTAAGGATGTGTCGGAGAAGTTTGAGGGCAGAATTCCACGCGCAACAACCGTTGCACGGAAGATTAAAGACAAAAATCTAAAGAACATGAGTGTCTACGGCGTAGATTATGGGAAAGCACTGGGACAACAGAATGTTAGTATATTGATTCAAGGACCAGTGGTGTTAGAAGAGCGTGGTAAAAGCTACCGATTCAAATCTAATCATGTCCACTTTAATGGTGAAGAGATGCAAAAGGAGTTTGAGCCAGTATTGATGGCAATGTATAAGGGTGATCGAAATAACTTTGGAGTTACTGGTGCAAGATTCGCAATACAACCTATGGGTAGTCGCAAAATAACAGAGATGGTTTAAGCCTAAAAAAAGGGGACGCTATTAACGCCCCCTCTCGGATATCAGTCTGATATCAGATCACTTATACCTACACACCAGCTAGTGCTTTATAACCAGCCGCAATGACTGCACGAGAAGGTTGTCCTAGACGATAGAACGTCTTGGTTTCACCTTTGCTATTTTTACGGGCATTGCCATATACAGAATAACCAGTCATTCGAAGGCTTGATACCAACGCACGGGCATTCCCAACACTGAAGCGAGACTCAATCTGAGCCGCGGTCAAAGATTCACCAGCTTGAAGCGCACTCAATACACGGCTAGTCTTTGTTGCGGGTCGAACATTCTTAGTAGTAACGGTCATAATATAGTTTCCTATCTAGTTTAAAGTTTAATTAAGCAAGTATCATTAGATTATCAACTTACAATAGCTATTATAGCACCATAGCAGATGGATGTCAAGTGATTTTCTCTGTTAATGTAACTAATTTCATATTAAATTCATTCACGCCACGAAACTCCGTTTTGGTATGTCCAGCCATTCCTGTCTTATGTCTTAGCTTGTTCTTCTTGAATGATGAGTAGTCAACATAGTGATGCCATCTACCATAGCGCCAAACAACTCTGGCAACGTCTGGATGCATGTCCTCTAACATCTGAGACTTGTTTATGGTACCTTTGACATTGTACTTCTCGCCAGATTCGGCGACTTTCTTAGCCACTTCTTCTTCCGTCATGCCATCTTCTTGTCCCTCCTTGTGGTAAAATTCAGTTGAGTTGCCACCCTTCACAGACTGGGTGGCGACTTTTCCTTGCAAGAATGCGTTGAATTGGACTGTACAATCTCCGTCTTTAAGGACTCGTAAACATATGTCGGTATCTTCATTATACCGACCACGCCATCTGTGCTTACAATCGTTGCGAATAAGAAGACAAGAGTAAATACGAGTATTGGCGACGAATGGCGGATAGCTCTGATTAGGAGCGATAAAAAAGCGATACTGAGGACCAGCAATATAAAGATTGTCATATCTGTCAAAGAATTTCTCCATTACGCGAAAGAACACACCAGTGCCAACGCGAATACGAATGTTGTTATTGTAACGATAGAAGTCTTGGATATTATCATCCAACACCCAGTGTGCATCATGACCGTTCTCTATAGAATGATCCCAACACCAATTTCGGGCGCGTCCAGGACCATCTCCGTGATTACTGAATGGTAATATTAGTAGAGTGACATACTTTTCTAAGCCAAACTCTTTCAGTGCTATTACATAGTTGTCGTAGTCTTGTGGCTCAATTGCAATAGAATGCGCCACTTTCATTCTGACAAGTGAGCGGGAAGTAAACATTGATTCATGTCTACCCTTAGAGATTATATAAACTGGGTATTTCGCATCAGTCATTGAACAAGTCCTCTAGAGATACAGTTTTTGGAATATACGCTTTACTCCACTTAACACTAACTTTACCATAATCCCTAAAGCCGCCTTTCACCCGCTGACCATCTACATCATACAAAATCTTAAAGACATCGGGAAACGCTGTTTCGATTATTTTATGATCTCGCAGGGTATTATCAAATGTCTGATTATCCCAGATGGTAGATTCCATACTTTTTGTGTGTACACTTTTATTGTAGAATATAAACTCTTGGCTTACCCTGTTGCGGAATCCGTTTTTCAACATCTGTAATAAGAAGTAGGTATCTTCCATAACTTTTACTGAGGTAAGATCAAGTCTAGGAAGGACATCTTTAAAATCTTTTCCGTTTATCCATAAAGCACTACCCAACGAACTATTGTCAGTGTATGCTTTGACCAGAGGTATTTCTGTGTCGATTTTTAAGTCGGGAGTGTCATCTCTCTGATAATTTATAGTAGGTGGAGGATTCTCGCTATGACCACAACCACATATAGTAACGGGACCATCTAGCCATTCACTATATAGATCGAACATTTCAAAGACATCCGCATCTGTACATCCACGCTTAGACATATCCATATTAGGCGCACAACCCCAGTATTTTTGATTGCGTCTACCGAACTTTAGGTCATCATCTAACACCGCATACTTCATATCCTGCCCAGCTTCATAAATGCATTTGCGAGTCTTGGCTATACAGTAGTAATCATCCAAATTTACTTCCGGTGGTAGAACAAGATACTCTACTGGATAATTGTATTGCGGTCTTTCCCATTCTTGTACTACCATAACAACCCTAGACTTCAACTCGTCTGGAAGATTGTTATATGTAATTTGATTATCTACTCTATTAACAGTAGGGATAAAAATCTTTTCGATCATTCTTCCATCCATCGTAGCAAAGAGTTGGCAGTCTTGTCCAATCTAGGAAACCAAATACTCTTGGTCTTTTTAGTAAGAGGCTGTTCTATTAACTTAGCAAATTCTTGATACTCTTCTTCAGTGCGAAAATGAACATAGATGGTTTTATGAGGAGCACTAGATGTTTTATGCTCAAATTCTGGCATATCAACCCAATGATCTTTTACTGGATTTACACCACCGCGAACATCTTCTGCATCCATTCCAAGTACATCGGACAGGGATGGAGCTTCATACTCTGTGGCTTTTTGACCAAGAAAGTTTTCATAACTTGCGCTTTCTTTTACTTCTGGTGTTGGGGTTTTGTCATCGGACATTATATTCTCCACGAGATCATATTACTGTATACATTATGACACATAAATCGCTCGGTGTCAATAGGTATTTAGGTAGAATAAAAGGTGAGCAGTTTATGACCGGTCTTACTCAGGACCCTCCGAACGGTTAGCGGTTACTTGAGAGAGAGATGCTAACCGGAGCAATTGCCATACTCAGGGCGGGCTTAACGTCTATAATACCTAAGACGGAACAGTTTATTGTGCATCTAGACAGCCGACTTGCTCAGGTCGCGAACTGTGTGTGACTCTATTTATACAGTATAACATATAAAACAAATCCAGTCAACCATTTAATTTGGAATATCTTCACGATAATCTGTATAATAATCCCAACACAACTTTCGAGATTCAAACTCTTTATCTATTACCGCTTGCTTACAATAAGCATTTATCTTTTTATTACCTGGTTCGAATATAAACAAGGTTAAAAACAAACTTACTACTAATACTACGTCCATGTGTATTCCTTATATTATAAATTATGCTTTTTTTCTAGCAGGTTTGGAATATCCATCACGTGGTGTTCCAGTCTGTGCCATTTCACTCTTGTATCCAGTAAGAATAAACTTCAATCGATGTAACTCAGCCCGAGGATCAGTCTCAATTGTTTTCTTAACAGACATCAATTCTCTGTCTCTCACTTCCGAATTGGATTGCTTCAATTTGGTCGTAACGATGTCATACATATCGTACAGTTGATTACCTTTTAAACTATTGACCAGTTCTCTTGCTTCAGTCACATAGTCGCGTTTGTCTGCTTTCGGATCGTATCGATATTTACTCATTCTCCATCCCAGTTTAAGTTGTCTTGGCTTGCTATTTGATCTCTGTAAGAATGTACTATACTTATGTCAATTACATTCGCCACTCTAAAACTTCTGAAACCCTTTGCTTTGAGATCCCATACTGCAACAACCCTATCATCATACTCTCGGACTTTCTTCTGGGTTATGGCATCGCCCTTCTGAGCGGGCGGAATCATATCTTCTTGTAACGTACAAGTCATAACACGCTTATCACCATTCACCTTAGTGAAGGTAACTTTCTGTACACTCTCCTTGAGTAATGAAACTATCTCTTTAGCATCCATCATAACTGAATTCCTCTATAACAGCATCTGTCTTTGTGATAAAATTTGTAAATCGATGTCCGGGTGCGACACCATCATCTTGTAAGGACTTATATTCAGTCTCTTCTTCTGCCAGTAGTGGTACAAGCTGCCCTATTTTATCCGAATACCATTTTTTATTGTCATCACAAGAAATAATTCTAAGTTGTTTCATATCACTCTCCGTTGAAATTGATATCTACTTGACCAAAAACTTCAAATGCGTATTGCACTTCATACTTGAATGCTTCTTTCTCCCATGGCTGATCTATATATGATGTGAACGCGGGAACAGTTTTGGTCTTCCAATGACTTCTGCCTTTACGAAAATCTTCTTGTATCTCACCGAATGCGTATTGCTTAACATGAATCATCTCATGGCAAATCGTAGTGATAAACTCCATGAGAGTACAGCCCTTATTAATCTCCACCACGAAACTTCTCGGCTTTACTATTTTATCATTTACTGATTCAGCAATGCAGAATCCTTTGTAACCATCTTCTAGTACTTTCAATATGATTTCCACTGTAAGAGATGAAAATCTGGTCAACTTTAACGTGTTGCTCATATAATCAACGGTTGCTTTAGCAACGTGTCGTTGAAATTTAGTGCCGCCTGTCACAATATAACGCACTTATTTAACCCAAACGTGAGAATACTTAGTGGGCATATTGTCACAGGTATATTCGGTAGAACCCTGGAAACTAGATTCAAAATTAACTACTCGGACACACTGGTCAGATGAATGACTGACTTCTACAATAGGAATAGATGAGGCATAATCAGCCGCGAAGAAGACAAAAAAGGATATCGCTAAAAGTATAATGGCATTTTTCATTAATGAATCCTCACAATATAAGCTGGTTTAGAATGATCAAGAATAAGGTCGGCATTGGTCACCTCATACTCTTTGGCGAAACGCATCCATACTTGATCAGTGTTAGGTTCAGTTTGGTAAAGGAAAGAGAAAATATTGTCAGTCTCTTGTGAGGTATTAGTTGCGTCAACAACGATCATATCAACATCATCATTATCGTACCAATCCATTTTGTTGGTAAACTTGTCAGCCACGCGGTTGAAGTAGAACACGTTAGTATCATCAGTATTGGCATAATTGAATATTCTGTCTTTCATAACTTTCTCTCTCTCATTACTCGATTTCAGATACTATTATAACACACTGGTGCCTAAAGTCAACCTTTATTTGCATTTATTTGTATTTATTTGCATTTTAGTCCCACAATCCTTCATAATACTTGCCAAATAGCCGGAAACCGTTGCTGATACGCTCTTGGTATGCTGTACGACCTTCCCAATCAATTTCAAATGTATCGTTAGGTCCTTTGACCATTTCACTCCTATCGTTATCAAGTTCGATCCAATGGGTGTCATGTTCGCCTGATTGAAACTGTTCTTCCCAATCTTCATGTTTGCTCTCAAAGGCAAAGATCATTTCTCCCATTACCCAATCCCAACGCTCAAAGAACTTAGAATCAGTCTCACCATTTTTAGTGTATTCTGTTAGTTCTTTCTTAGTAGGACGGAGTTCGCTTGGCACATCTTCTGGATCCACGAAAGGAGAACCTTGCTTGGTTGCTTTGAGTTGCTTGAGCATGGGTTCGATAATGTATGAAAGAGTATGATCCATACTCCAAGTATCAAAGTCATCTATATGTACAGATACTTTAGGTTCGTTTTTAATTCCCAACTTATACAGGAAGTTG
>Ga0307984_1000077_pt1 | contig 35996 bp, 52 predicted proteins | sample EllFjometageno78_FD_203169 | JGI IMG/M metagenome (GOLD analysis project Ga0307984, IMG submission 203169) | Marine microbial communities from Ellis Fjord, Antarctic Ocean - #78 | ecosystem: Environmental > Aquatic > Marine > Unclassified | place: Southern Ocean | collected 2014-10-09
TCCACAGCCCCTCCGGTACCCTTCAAAGGCCCGCCCCAAAGTCTCCATAGATCCCAACTAACTAAGGAGTACTCAATAGTGTCTATGGTGACTACTGTACAGTACTGGTGAGAGTCTGCGCGGTACGCTATAGAAGACAATACTGTCCTTGTACAGACACAGTGTAGTCAACAATACTGTTTCTATGTAGACACAGTGATAGTCTATGTAGCTGATTAGGCGCGGTACAGATACAGTATTGTTTCTATGTAGCACCTGGATAGTTATACAGTACTGGTTAGACGTACAGCTATCGGTACAGTTTCGATGCGGTAATGAGAATCATTCGCGTTTAGCTAGGGTGTTAGGTATAAGCAAGGTAGTCTATATAGCTAATTAGTCTTTGCATTATCTGTATTAGTTGCTATAATGTTTACAACAACTCCAGAGAAGGTACAGAACAATGAATACACTAACTGTGACACAATGTAAGCGCATAGCTGCTGGTCGTAAGTCAGACCATTGGGGAAACATAGACCCATTCAAGGGCAGATGCTGGTCTTTTGGTCTAAGTGGTGACGAGCAACTGCCAGACGGGTATGCGTTTATTAACGTGCCTACTTGGGGCTTGCATTTGGTAGATAACAACAAGGGGAGGTGCTAATTGTGTTTATAGTAGAAACTAATACAGTGCTAACAGGATGGGTAAATTGTTGGTACGTTGATGATGTCTTAGAGACCTTTGATAGCTGGGAAGAAGCTAATGCTGAAATCGTCGCACACATCAAAGACCTTGAGGATAGTGATTTATCTGTATCTGAATATAGAATAGTGGAGTTATAAAACAATGAAATATCATAGACTAGATAGTATAATCGAAGGACGTATAGATACTACAGCTAATGCAGCACTAAGAGCTATGCAGATTAGAGATGCATCCAAAGGCATACATGCACAGGTTAATAGTGATGGTGTGTCTATACGGATTGTCTGCCGCACGTTAGAACAGTTTGACGATATAAAGCGTAGATATAATCATTAAGTAGGCAACTAGAAAGCCTTTAACGGGGCTTTCGATGGTGTTTATTTGAAGCACTCCACAGAATCTAAACAGGACTAAGACGATGAAAACTACAGTAAACTTTTACGACTTCACACAAGCATGGGATGAGTATAACCACGAAACCTCATTCACCTATGAAGGCAAGAGAGCATTGTTTGAATATCTTGAGCAGTTAGAGCAGGATATAGGCGAGGAGATAGAACTGGATATTGTTGCTCTTGATTGTGAGTTTGAAGAGTATGCAGACTTGGATGAGCTCAAAGCGAACTATCCAGACATTGAGACACTTGGCGACTTGTATGATAACACGCAAGTGATTGAGTTTGATGGCGGTTTAATTATATCGGAGTTCTAAGATGAAACTTAACAAAGAAGATACTGAAGCTTTACTAATCGGCACAATTGCCTGTATAATAATACTTGGCGCTGTTCTAATGACTAACTTACTAGCGAGATAACAATGGACAAGGACAAGCGGAGAACAAGACGGAACCTGACAGCGAAGCATGCCAGGAGCTTTAATAAGGCGGTGCGTTTTGCAGACAAGCGGCAGAAGATCAAAGCAGGCTACATTAAGCACAAAGGGGAACTACTGTGAAATACACAGCATGGCTGGACAAGGACTCAGTAGAGTACACCATCGAAGGCACATTCGACCACAATGATCACTCACTAGCGTTGACAAAGGTACTCTATAATGGTGAGGTCGATGTATTGGAGGTGCTCACTCCAGGCCTAGAAGGCGAGTGTTACTGGGAACTTTGGAATAGTATCTTTGAAAACTAAAAGGGGAACATTATGGACAACCTAATCTTTACAGAAGACAGCGAAGCACTGACAGCCAAGGACGGTTCCTTTACCTACGTTGTTTACTCTTCCAGAGGCTCATTTGTCCTAGAGATCTGGAAAGGTAACTCATTAAAGATTCTGCACCGCTATGACACCACTCAAGACGCTGTATTCTTTGCAGAGAGACATTCTGTTGATTCACACGAGGACAAAACAGACAACATACAGACAGTCATTGGAGTAACTATTATAACTATTTGTTGTATTATACTTTACAGTTGCTCATAAACGTGCTAAAATAGACTGTATAGACAAACATTAAAGAAACATCACCGTTAGATATTATTATTATTTACAATAGAAGTATTAACTGTGACGAACTGTAAAGAGGAGTTAAGATGAGCTTTATTAAAACGCACCAACCATGCGATCATTGCGGTTCAAGCGATGCCCGTTCGATCAACGAAGACAACTCCAGCTATTGTTTCTCTTGTGAGGCAGTAACTAAGGGAGAAGGTGAAGCAGTGATACCCGATACACCTAAGAAGATAAAACACCAGGCCGCTACAGGTCAGTATCAGTCCATTATTGACCGTAGAATATCTAAAGAAACAGCTGAGAAGTACAGCGCACTCTCAAGTAATGGCCAGGTTGTGTTTAATTACTTTGGAGTTGACAGCCAAGAGCCAACAGCAGCGAAAACCCGTACCGAGCAAAAGAAGTTCTTTACTTCAGGTGACTGGCCTACTGCTTTGTTATTTGGACAGAATCTATTCAGTGCTGGCGGTAAATACTTAACGATCACCGAAGGCGAGTTTGATGCGATGTCAGTGTCGCAGATCTTTGACGGCTACTCCTCTATATCAGTCAAGAACGGTGCAGGTTCTGCCGCTAAAGACTGCCGGAAGGCTTATGAGTACATAAACAGCTACGATAACGTGATTATCTGCTTCGATATGGACGAGCCTGGGCAGAAGGCGGCGAAGGACGTAGCAGAACTATTCGGAAGCAAGGCAAAGATAGTTAAGATGACGGACTTCAAAGACGCTAATGAGTATTTGGTGGCAGGTAAGGGAGAGGCATTTAAGAAGCAGTGGTGGGCAGCTGAGACGTTTACGCCTGATGGGATCGTTGCAATCCAGGACTTGACAGACGCAATAAAGATTCCAATGGTACGCAGTGAAGTTCGGTATCCGTTTCCGAAGCTGGATGACCTCCTATACGGCATACGAGAGGCTGAGTTGGTTACTCTCTGCTCAGGATCTGGACTAGGTAAGTCAACAATATTGCGAGAGATTGCGTTCTCTATGTTGGAACAGTCACCAGACCCGATAGGTTTAATGTTCTTGGAAGAGACACCAGAGAGGACAGCGCGTGGCCTGATAGGGCTTGACATTAACAAACCAATACATTTACCTGGTGTTGATTACACGCCAGAGGAGATTGATGACTCGATAGAGCGTCTGAAGTTACACGATAGGGTCTTCCTATGGGATGCCTTTGGTAGTAACGAGATTGAACGTGTCCTGGGGCGTATGAGATACCTCGTTAAAGGTCTAGGCTGTAAGTTTATTATTCTTGATCACCTATCTATACTAGTATCTGATCAGGAGGGCGGCGACGAACGGAAATCCATCGACAAGATAATGACAAAGCTACGAATGTTTGCACAGGAGATGCGGATTACATTGTTGCTTGTAAGCCACCTGAAGCGCCCTGATGGGAAGTCTCTGGAGGATGGTGCAATGACCTCTCTAGGACAGCTTCGCGGGTCAGCAGCGATAGGGCAGCTCAGTGACGCTGTTATAGGAGCCGAGCGTGATAGTCAGGCAGATGACCCGACAGTACGGAACACTACGCAACTAAGGGTACTAAAGAATCGGTTTAGTGGACAAACAGGCCCAGCGGATTCCTTGTATTACGATCAAGCAACTGGTAGGCTAACTGAAATAGATTTGGAGGATGCATTATGAGATGTAAAGCATGTAACACAGATTTGAATAACTATGAGAGCACTCTGCGCTGTTCCAACACAGGGGACTTTGTTGATCTCTGTATGTCTTGCTTGCGGGAGAGTGAGGACAATAACTTTAACGACAGGGATGATCTACGGAGCTTGGCAGACGTAGAGAACTCTGTTATAATAGAGAGGTAAGAGATGAAAGACAAACACTTTGAAGAGTTGAAGAAGAGTATGCGTGAGTTTATTGAGGACGATACGTTGTACTCAGGATGCTGCGGAGCACCAATGCCAGATTGGCCTGATTGCGACCTATGCCCAGAGTGTAAAGAGCACAGTGAACCCTTCACCGAAGACGAGGAGGACTTGAGGATAAGATACGCTCAATGCATCTAGAGAGTAAGTCCTTATGAGCAGAATAGGCAGTTACATAATTGAACAACAGGAGAGACAACATGCAAGTAGTGTTAGACATAGAAACAAACCTAGCATGGACACAGATATGGATGGTTGGTCTCTTCTTTCCAGATACTGGGAAGAGTATTGTCGTGTACAACAAGGAAGAACTACAGGAGGCACTCGGCGCAGAAGCAGAGACCTTAATCGGGCATAACATAATCAACTTTGATCTGCCTCGTTTGTCTGAGCTATGGGGTTTTAACTGGAGAGGGGACGTCATTGATACAATAGTGCTTGGCCGACTGTACCACCCAAGTATCGAGGGAGGTCACTCACTTAGAGCCTGGGCAGGCAGGGCTGGGAAGGTTTTGAAGGGTGACTTTGATCCGGCTAAATTTGATGAGGGTATTACTGATGAGATGATACAGTATTGCAAAACCGACTGCGCTGCTACATGGGACGTTTACACCCTGTTAACTCAGTGGTTAACTAAAGAGCAGTTCACGCCAGAGTCTATAGCACTAGAGCACTCTATTGCGTTTGCTGTGACTGAACAGGAACGGACAGGCTTCTGCTTTGACTTTGACAAGGCTTGTCTCCTGTACGAGGAGCAGACAGGTCGTATGGTGGAGATCGAAACAGAGCTACAGAGTACCTTTCCTCCCTTGATACACGAGAGGTGGTCTGAGAAGACTGGTAAGAAACTCAAGGACAGGGTTGAAGTGTTTACCGTTGGCTCTCGGCAGCAGATAGCGTCACGTCTTAGTTCAGTTGGGGCTAGTTGGAAAAGAGAAACACCAACAGGCAGGCCCATGGTTGATGAGTCTACGTTAAAGGAAAACTCACACATACCAGAGGCAGCACAGGTGTTAGAGTACATGACGTTACAGAAACGGTCAGGCATGATTAAGTCTTGGCTGAATGCTTATAAGAATGACGGGCGTATACATGGAAGTGTTAATCCATGCGGTGCAGTAACTGGCAGAATGACACACAACAGTCCCAATATGGCACAGATACCATCGGAGAGGATTTACCGTGAATGCTTTGTTGCACCAGAGGGGCGTGTTATTGTCGGTGCAGATGCGTCACAGTTAGAGTTACGATGTCTAGCCCATTACATGCAATCGGAGGAATACATTAATGAAATCGTCAGTGGTGATGTACACACAGCTAACCAGCTTGCTGCTGGACTTTCATCAAGAGATGTCGCAAAGACTTTCATCTACGCATTTATCTATGGAGCAGGAGCAGAGAAACTCGGAACTATCCTCGGAGGAAGCAGTAGAGCTGGCTCTAAAGCTAGAGCATCTCTGCTACGCAATCTGCCAGAACTTGCAGCTCTTATCGAAACAGTGCAGCGAATTGCTGATAAAGGAACACTGCCAGGGATCGACGGTAGACGGATTCGAGTCAGAACCAAACACGCTGCATTGAATACGTTGCTACAAGGATGCGGTGCAATCGTTATGAAGAAGGCTCTCTTATTGGCGTTGGAGGAGCTTGACATAACCAGGTGTGCCTTAGTTGGATCTATACATGATGAGTATCAGTTTGAAGCGGATCTTGACTACGCTGAGACAGTTGGCGTTGAGCTTGTAAGTGGTATTGTACGTGCGGGCGAGGCACTAGGATTGCGTTGTCCTATGGACGGTGAGTTCAAGATTGGTAACAGTTGGGCAGAAACACATTGACATTCATTTAGGAACTATGTTATACTATATGTATACACAGGAGAAAAGCGATGGACAGACTTGAATTGTTACAGAAACAGAGGACTAACTTACTACAGCAGCAGGAGCTGACCGAGTTCTGGGTTGTTTACTTAACACACTGTGAGGGGGTTGATATAGATATACAAACGTATTACCAAGACAGGAAGCAGGAAATGAAAGACGAAGAAGCACAACTTACACAACAATTGGAGAGCACTAATGAGCGATGAACTAAAACCATTGACTGTTAAGGGTACACTGTACTGGGTTGAGCGTGACAAGCTTAACAAGTTCAGTAACAAGTATCAAATACAACTCGGTAACTTATCTGATGCGGCAGTGTCTGCCTTTGAAGATCGTGGTATCGTACCAACTAACAAGGGAGATGATAGAGATTTCTTTATTACTATGAAGTCCAACAACCCTATGCGTATCTCAGACGAGGACGGCGTTGAGATTCCAAAGGAGGTTCTTATCTCTAATGGATCTAAGGCAGTGTGCGTTGTTGGACACTATGACTGGACAGTTGGTGAGGGTCGCTCTGCTTCGATGGTACGTTGCAAAGTAACTGAGCTAGTTGAGTACGTTTCAGAAGGCTATGACGACGAGGCTGCTCTGTGATCTTAGTTGATGGGGACATTGTTGCTTACAGGTGTGCATACAAGGCGCAAGATGACCGACCTAAGTATGCTGCCTATACAGCTAGTTCGTACCTCAGTGACCTCATCAGCGACCTCTATATTAAACTCGACGATGGTGAGCCGGAGTACAAGGTGTACTTGACTGGCCCATCGGAGGAGAACTTCAGGCATGACTACGCAGTCACTGCGGGCTATAAAGCAAACCGCAAAGATAAAGAGAAACCCAAACACCTGAAAGTGATACGGGATCATCTTATATCTGATTGGGATGCAATAGTGAGTGTTCGGTGTGAGGCTGACGACGTTATCGCAACAGCTGCAACTGAACACTCAGGGTCAGTTATTGTTTCGGTTGACAAGGACTTCGATCAAGTGCCTGGGTTGCATTACAATCCTAATAAGAAGACCCTGTACAACGTAACTGAGGAGGACGCTGTTAAGTTCTTGTACGAACAGATCCTGACAGGTGACAGGGTTGATAACATTATAGGTATCTATGGCATAGGGCCGGTCAAGGCACGTAAGCACTTGGCTGACTGCGAGAGTGAGGTATCCATGTATAATAAATGTGTTGAGCTTTACGAGAACGAAGCGAGAGTGGTGGAGAATGCTCGATTACTTTATCTGCAACGAACAGAAGGCGAGATCTGGACAGCGCCGGAGGAGAACAGTGATGTTTGAAGAGAAGGTTACGATGGAGAGATACAAGAAAGGTTTAAGGGAGATAGAGAAAGAGGAAGATTACATCCTTAACCGGGTAAGGACTCTTGAAGATGACAGAAACGGTAACTACAAAGTCTTATTAGAAAAACACAACAGACTCTTAGACCACCTAGGACTAGAAGAGAAGACCTTGAGTGGAACTGAGCTGGTTATTAAGGAGGACTTATGAGTTATGATAGAGAAGAGATTTGTTTTATACAGGCTGAGTGGTATTCATTACCCGCTTTAGTTAAATCAGACACGCTCAGGATGGATGTATCTGGCCCTACACATGCTAAGTATAACCTAAGTGAGTATAGGAACTTTGTTGGTGGCAGTGGGGAAGAATGTTATACAACAAACAAACTGCGGAAACTTAAAAGACATCTGTTTGGTGCTGCGGTATGAGGCGCACTAGGCAGAACGTCCCACAAGGATACGATTCATGGCTGGAGTGGGATCTGTTCCAGGAACTGAATAGCTGTGACTATCACCCCTGTACAGTGGCGTACATCCAAGAGAAGAACTACCATCCAGACTTTGTTTTCTTTGACGGATCACGGACGATCTACATAGAAGCTAAGGGTCGTTTTAGGGAGCAGTCAGAGGCAAGGAAGTACATTGACGTAAGAAACTGTCTGGGTGACGATGACGAGTTAGTATTTGTATTTCAACGTCCTCAGAATATCATGCCTAATGCACAGACACGTAAAGATGGAACAAAGAGAACTCATGGAGAGTGGGCAACGTATCACAAGTTTCGTTGGTTTACTCCACAGACATTACCGGAGGCTTGGAAATGAAAATAACTATGGATGGAGAGTATCAGACGAGAGACGGTGAGGCGGTACGGGTCTTGGCTGTTGATATACACAATGAAGTGTACCCCGTGGCAGCAGCAGTTATAGATTGTGATGGTGATGAGGAGGTTCACAGCTACACTGCGGAGGGTCTTTACTATGCTACGGAGGGGATGGAGGAGGCTGGTCTTGATCTAGAGCCTAAGCAGAAAACTGTCTTTGTTAATCTACATGAGAACGGTAATGCTTATTGGTACAAGAGTGCATCTAAGGCTAGAGACCGTAGCTGGGAGAACCACATAGCAGTAGCAGTGGAGGTCTCTATATGAAGCGCCACCTAGTCGTACCAGACGCGCAGGTAAAACCTGGAAATACCGTTGAGCATCTCACCTGGGCAGGCAAGTACGCTGTTGCAACAAAGCCTGATGTGATTGTAGTCATTGGAGATTGGTGGGACATGCCATCCCTGTCCAGCTACGACGTAGGCAAGAAATCTTTTGAGGGGCGGCGCTATGCGGAGGACGTTAAGGCGGGCAACAAAGCGATGGATGCATTCCTGAAACCTATACTGACTGAGACAAGTAGGCTACGAGAGCAGAAACGTAAGCGTTGGAAGCCTCGGTTAGTTTTCACTATGGGTAATCATGAAGAACGCATAAACCGCGCTGTTGAGAATGACCCGAAACTCGAAGGGCTAATGAGCTTTGCTGATCTTAACCTTGGTCGCTTTGAAGTGTATGACTACCTACAACCTGTCATCATAGATGGTGTTGCATATTGTCACTACTTCACCAGCGGTGTTATGGGTAGACCAGTGTCGTCTGCTAGAGCACTTCTTCAGAAGAAACATATGAGTTGCGTGATGGGACACGTTCAGGACAGGGACATTGCATTTACCAAGGACGCAGCAGGTACACGGATGACTGGTCTGTTCGCTGGTATCTTTTATCAACACGATGAAGAATATCTCAATGCACAAACGAATGGTTCCTGGGCAGGTATCTGGACGTTCAATGAAGTAAAAGACGGTTCCTTCGATGAGATGCCTATCAGCATGAGTTACCTACGGAGGAAGTATGGCAAGAACATATGATGAGTTACTTGAATACTTAGCCGAACAGGTTGATGAGATAACTTTGTTGGAGTCTCTTGAGATTACATCACAGGATATTGTTGATCGGTTTGAAGATAAAATTAGAGAGAGACAGTGGAGGTTTGAAGATGAGTATTAATGATGCAAGTCCTGGTGAATGGTCAGTGGCGCATAAGAAAAGTATGGAAGATACGCTTGAAGAACCTCAGAGCTACGTCAATGAGGCAGGAGCAGAACCTAAGTGGCAGCAGTATCAAGACGAGAGGGACTCTAAGGAGGCGTTAGGCACACAGGTCGGCGGTGACTGGTACAAGAACATGACTATACAGCCGCTGGAGTTCATACTCGCTAACGACCTCGGCTTCTGTGAAGGTAACGCCATCAAATACATTTGCAGGCATGAGTCAAAAGGTGGCTCCTTGGACATCGACAAGGCAATACATTATCTGGAGATGCTGAAGGAGGACTGTTATGGGTGACATAACGTCAATCGACGGAGGCTCTATTGACACTGGTGAGTTCCTGGGCGAGTACATGATGGTGTATTTCGATGAGGACGGTAACGTAACACCGATCTGGACAGATAACTTGACAGAAGATCAGCTCTCACACGGCGCGTTGAAGTTGCTGCACTATGTACAGATAGCTAACTTTGTAGAATTGGAGGATGAATATGAAGGTGATTGAAGGTGGTTTCGGTAAGGAGAATACATCGGCATCTGAGTTGTTTGTTCAACTGGCAGCAATATGTAAGGAAGCGGAGGACGATGGAGTAAACCTAAAGGGCGTTGGTATCATAGCTGTTAAGGGTGATGTCTTTGAAGTAGGTTCTAACACAGAGACCTTGGAGGATACTCAGGCGGTTCTCGCCGTGGGTGCTTCATTGATGTTAGATATAATTAAAGATCAATATATTGGAGAAGATTAATGAGTGAGTTTAAGAACTCTTTTGGACAAAACATATTCAACCAGAAGTATGCAAACTTTGAAGGGCAAACGTGGTCTGAGAAGTGTGACTTGATTGTTGATGACGTAACAGAAAACATATTCGATGAGACCTCCCGTGAGGGTTTAAAGGTTTACATGAAAGACTTTAAAGTACTGCCTGGTGGGCGGTACATTTACTACGCAGGACGCGAAGCGAAGTTCTACAACAACTGCTACCTACTAAGAGGTGAGGAAGATACACGTGAGGAGTGGGGTGATCTGCTCAAGCGTTCGAGTGACTGCCTCATGTCCGGTGGTGGTATCGGTGTAGACTATTCGGTATTCAGACCAGAGGGTGCGCCACTGGGCAGGACAGGTGGCACAGCTTCAGGCCCGTTGCCTCTGATGTGTTCAGTTAACGAGGTAGGGCGTAACGTAATGCAGGGTGGTTCTCGGCGGTCAGCAATCTACGCTTCTCTTAACTGGAGACATGGTGACGCGAGTGACTTCCTAAAACTCAAGGACTGGAAAACTCAAGAGATCGCTGAAGGTGTATCCTACCACGACAGCAAACAGTTTAACTTTAACGCACATGCACCGTTGGATATGACCAACATATCTCTTAACTACGACAACGCATTCCTAGACCACATTAGTCAAGGTCATTTACCACAGATCTTTATTGATAACTGCCGCAACGCAATGGAAACTGGGGAACCTGGCTTCAGCTTTAACTTTGGAGATAAGGAAAATGAAACACTTAGGAATGCTTGTACGGAGGTTACGTCTGAAGATGACAGTGATGTATGCAACCTTGGTTCTGTCAACATGGGAGCTATTGAATCAATTGATGAATTCAGGGATGTTATACGCCTCGCCTCAGGGTTTCTTGTTTGCGGTACTCTTACTGCTGACCTACCCTATGATAAGATTCGGGAGGTACGCAAGAAGAATCGGAGACTTGGCCTTGGATTGATGGGTGTACATGAGTGGCTTCTCAAGAGGGGCTACGAATATGGGATGAACAAGGAGTTACGACAATGGATGGAAGTCTATAGAGAGGAGAGTGAGCGTGCTGCTAACAGTCTTTGTGATCGTCTTAATATCAGTCGTCCCATTGCTTACCGCGCTATTGCACCCACTGGAACCATTGGAATCCTGGCAGGTACGACTACTGGCATTGAGCCGTTGTACGCTGTTGCTTATAAGCGTCGTTACCTTGTCGATGGTACTAAGTGGCGTTATGAGTACGTCGTAGATGCAACTGCGGAGGAGTTGATACAACAACACGGCCTTGATCCTAACAAGATTGAGACTAGTATGGATCTGGCAAGTGACTATAAGCGCCGCCTTGAGTTTCAAGCAGACATTCAAGACTACGTGGATATGGCTATCAGCTCAACAATCAACATGCCTGAGTGGGGTTCTGAGTTGAACAATGAGTCGTTAGTTGAGGACTTTGCTAGAACGCTGGCGCACTTTGCACCGAGACTGAGAGGATTTACTGTGTATCCAGATGGGGCGAGGGGAGGACAGCCATTGACTGTTTGTTCTTATAAGGAAGCTAAACGGCACAAGGGCCAGATCTTTGAAGAGAATTCAGAGGCGGTCTGCTCTGGGGGAGTGTGTGGGATATGAAAAGCAGAATACGGCTGGTACATAATCTGGATCGCGACGTATACATACCTGAGTGTCTTATTGATGGCGATGAAGGGTGGTTTAGTTTACTAAGACATTCAACGTTACCTAATCCAACTACGCTTGAGGGAGCTAGGTTGTATATTGATAGGCACTGCTACGTGTCACCTCCTGACGAGATACTAGAGGAGAGAGAACATACTTAGTCGTCAGTAAGTAATCGCTTACCAGTACCCATACGAACTATTCGATCTATGTTGGAGAATCCTGGGACGTAAGTCTGAGTTGCCTTCAACAATGGATTGAATGGATCGTTCTCACCAGTTAACAGGTTCTTTCCTGTACTATAGCCACCACTACCTAGCCTAAAGAGGGCAGAAACGGGAGCAGGTATAGGTTCAAGTACGTCACCGCCATACTCTTCAGCCCTAATGTTCATTATTCCAGAGGATATGTTAGAACCTATCTGATTCATAAACGCATTAGACACGCCATCAGGAGTGAACAGGTTCGCTAGTGTCTTGTCTTCTTTGGACTGATCCAGTGTCATACGGAAGTCATCCCAGATACCCGCAGCAACTCCAAATATACCAGCGTACTTGGCAGAATTCAACATCGCCTCTCGCATAGCAGTTGCACCTTCTTTACTGTTAACACCAAGCTGCTTCGCCTTATACATATTCAGCCCTATGTCGGTACGCATTCCATTCATCTGGCGGTTCATGTATGACAACATGCTGTACATCATACGTCCGTTAGGGTTGTCATGGAAGGCTTTGGGCAGGGTTGCTGCGCTGACTGGCTGCCACTTGTTCAATGAAGCACCAGCAAAGTTAACCATCCAGGGGTTCTCCATGCTGCCTTCTTTGAGTGCGTTGATAGTAGCCTGAAACTCAACCTCATCTAAGCCCCTCATACCATCATGCTTACGTAGCTTGTCAAGAGACTTCTTTGAACCGCTCTTAGCAAGCTTCATACCTCTTTTGATAGCACTGTTAGCTAACATTTCTTGCCCCATGCGGTTAACGGTAGAGACACCGGAGAGTCCATAAAGTGTTTTATTGCCTATGTCGGCTACGTTGCCAATCTTAACCATACGGGCAGTCTCAGCAGCGTTGGTCATTTCCTTCTTACCAGCCTGAGCAAGCTCTCCCATGAAGTCAGAATCTAAACCGAGCTGATGCTGTGACATCCAGTTCTTATTCTTAATGCCTGCCGTCTTCTGAAACGTAGACAAGATAGCGCCAGGTAGTGTCTCAGCCCAAGCCCTAACACCATTCTGATATATGGGTGCTGTCACTCCTTCAGCCATGTTCAACACAGCGTTGAGTGGATTTGCTAGGAGAGCAGTGCTGGTCACACGACGTAGTATTGCACCAATTGTGTTACCTCCCTGCTTCGACGCTACCATCTGAGTTGTTAAACCATTCATTAGGTTAGCTGCTACATCAGAGCTTGCACCTTGATCTTTAGCTTCTTTACCGATAGCTTCTATCACTAAGTTAAGACGACTCTTCACCTCACCCTTAACAGGCTGTTTAACTGAAGCGAAGTCTATGCCAAACTTATGTGCTAACACCTTAGCTGCTGATATATCCTGAGCGTAGTCCTTCACAGCTATTAGTGGGTTAAAGTATTCTGAATCTGTAGGTTTCCTAACTGAGTCAAAACCAGGTAGTCGCTTTGTAGGAAAGAAGTCAACGTCAGAGGATTTAACAAAGTCTTCGGACTGAAGTAGCTTGACTTGATCCTCTAGATTTTCAATGATGCTTCTTTCGTTAGGGCTTTTAGTTGCATTCTTTAGATCTTCCCAGCTTACACGCTTACCACTAGGGAGTGTCTCGTTCATATTCAGAGCCATCGTCTTCAACGCTCTGTTGTTCTCGAATAGTTCTTGAGCGCCCTTAAGCGTAGTGTCGAATACTTCTTCGATCATCTGCTCATCTGCGCGTATCATCGTGCCAGAGTCTTCAGCTAACCGAGCTGCCCTAGGACTGGCATGTTTACTGATCCACTCCTTTGTAGATAAAAACACAGAGTCCAGGAAGTCGCCTTCTGTGTGTGCTGCCCTTCCTGCTTCACCTTCAGTTACTTCGCCTGCTGTCCTAGCGCCTAGTGTAGTATCTGCTGCGAAACCTAATCGGCCTCCCTGCTTTACCTTACCTGACTTACTAAAGCCTTCAACACCACCTATGTGGCTACCTTGACCGTCTACGTTAAGGAACTTGTCAGTTGCTTTAGTTGCACCCTTAGTTAAAAACGCGCCTGAAGCAGCACCGAGAACACCACCAACACCAGCGCCCATGAGAGCACCGCTTGCACGTTCATCGCCCTCACTTGCTAGGAAGCCGTAAACAGAACCTTCAGCTGCCGACAAAGCACCTACCTTCATAGCTCTCTGTGCTTTCGTGCCTGCCTGTGCGACCTTAACCATGCCTGCGCCTGGGATAAAGAAACCGGAAACGAGGCCAGTGCCGAACAGGAGAGTTGATGTTAATGGATTCTCATCCCCGAACCTCTCAAGGTCTGCTCTGGATTCTGTGATAGCCTCGTCCCAAGTATCTGCATCGCCTGTCATTCTGCGTATCAGCGCATCTAGTTCGTCACCTGCACCAATAGCGCCCTCAACAAACTCGACAGCGCCTGAGCGGAAAGCACTATAGTCTTCATTTACTTCTTCATACCTGCCTAGTCGAGGGTCTCTATCACTTATTAGAGCCTTAAACAGTACGTCAGATTCGGTTTCATCGTTGCCCGAAGCCATTAGATCTGCAAATAACTTATCCGATTCCGAAGCCATTGCTTAGGAGCCTCCTCTTAGTTTCTTAACGTAAGCTGCTTCTGGTGCAAGTCTCTTTGAAGACATATAACTACCCCCGAAAGCACCGTCTGTAGCTGAAGGCTCTAAGAACTCTTCAGCTTCAGCTCCCTCAATGCCCATCTCTTTTAGTTTTGCTTTGGTGTGAGCGTATGAGTTGCCGTCAGAGTAGGAGGCAGTAACATATGCAGATATGCGGTCTGCCCTAGAGCCTGCCTTGTTCTCGGTAGGCGCTTCTTCTGCTTCAGTTCTACCATAACGAGCGTTGATAGCTTTAACTTCTTGCGTATAGTTGTAATTCATTTCATCTAAAACGTCTTTATGTGCCTGACTGTAATCTGCCTTAGTAGGCTTTCCAGGACGCTTGTTCTGATCTGCGTAGACCGCAGCCATTCTGTTAACTTTAACCTGGTCAGGCATCTGGTTAACACGTAGCTCTGCCACAAACATGTCGTCCTTATAGTCTTTATCATCAGCAGTTGATTGAGCAAACGCTGTCGTAGCGGCGCTGTTCCTGAAAGACCTAACCTGATCTGAAAACATTTGCTCTGCACGTTTGTACTTTGTGTCCTCTCCTGTCTTCCAAGTGCCGTCTGAGTTCTTGCCTTCCTTAGCAATCTTCTCAAGGTTAGTCAGTAAAGGCTGTGCTGAATCGAGGTACTCTTGCGGGAGTCCTTCCAGTAAAGCCTTTGCGCCTTCAACGTTAGTAACTACCCTAGCTCCCTTCTGTTTCTGTTTGAACTCCCAGTCAGACCGAGCAGCATTTGTAAAGTCATTAGCTAACTTTTGAGATGCAAGGCGAGAGCCTTCAGGAGCACTCTTAAGAACTGCTGCAATCCTATTTGGGTTTTCTAAGTCTTGAGCTGCTGCACTCAACGCACCTAAGTTCTTCTCCACCCAAGCCTTACTGTCTCTAGCTTCCTGCTCAGTCTGTGCTTTGTTCTGCTCACTCTGCACTTGCATGACTTTACGTTCAACATCAACATCACCTAGTAACTGCTCTCGCCTGTCTTCAAAGGCAGTCTTTGCTCTTGGATCTAATGACTCAGGCTTATCCAACATCTTATTAATCTTCAGAACAGCACTAACATGGTTGTTAGATTGTTTATTAAGAGCCATCTGACGCATGCCCTGCAACGTATTGACCTTACCTTCAAGTACAGCGCGTTCCTTTGCTGACGGAGATGCTGCTGCTAGTTCCTGCATCTTTGCAATCTGTACATCCAAACGAGGAACTTCACCTGCCTGCGCGCCTTGCATTCCCTGAGTGGTGATCGCCTGTGCTGCGCCCTGCCGTTTCTTCCTGTCTTCTTCTTCCCTAGCCCTACGCGGAGCACTTCCCATCAACATACCAGCCTGTGCTAAGTTATCACTGTACGTTGGGTTAGTCAGCCCTTGTATTAATTGATTGCTAAACTTAGGCATAACTACTCTCCTTTGTTTCCGTAGATACCAGCTAACACGCCAGAGGCTGCATTGCCTAATAAGTTTCCTGCGCCGAGGTTTGCACCAAGGTAAGCATCTAGGCCACTCATCTGAGTCTCGCCCCATAGTCCTAAACCGTATTGCTGATTCTGTTGCTGTGCTGCGGCTGCTGTCATGCCAGGCTGTAGTGCGTCTAACATACCTGCCTGTGGGATGTAAGATCCCTGCAAACCAGAGAGGCCACGTTGTTGCTCAGCTGTCATCAAACCAGACCCCTGAGTTGCCAACTGACCCTGTAGTTGCTTATACTGCTGCCCGATCTGTGCTTGCTGCATTTGCTCTGCTTGAGCTTGCTGTATAGCCTGTACAGATGCCGTGTTCTGCGCCTCTGCCTGTGCCTTCTGCATTGCCAACTGCTCAGGAGTACCTCCGTACATAGCAGTGCTTACTCCTTGACGACCTTGGTTAAACTGTCGTTCTTCCAACATCATCCGTTGGCGTTCTTCTTCAGGGGACTGCATAGCCCTCATTCGATTATAGATGTCAGATTCACGCGACCCAGTGCCTTGACCCGCTCTAGTCATAAAGTCCTGACCAGCCATATTAGCCTGGTACGCAGAGTCTTGGATATTACCGTAGCCTTTCGGATTGGCATTGCTTAATGCAGTCAGGGCGTTGGTCTGCATTGTGTTTTGCAGGTTCATCTCAGAATCACTCAACGAAGTCTGGTATGACATCTGCCCTGTAATGGGGTCTTGCTGCATACCAAAGCCAGCACCCGAACCAGTAGTAACACCATACGGTTTAAACTGAGACTGAGACTGCATAGTATCTGCTAAGCTCCCTGCCTTAGACAGTGCTGTATCTCCAATGCCTCCAAGGTCGTCATAGGCTTTATAGACACCAGCAACGCCCGCGGCAGTACCTATCGCGTCGCTTGTGTTGTTGCCTGCCCACGTTGTAATTTCATCCCATAAGCTACCCATCTAAGTCACCTTCCCTATTGTTGCTAATATGTTTAGTTCCTGAAGCGATACAGGGAATCCTGTAATGTCTATCTCAAAAGAGATGGCGATAACTTCACCAGAACCATTTGCGTTAATTGATTTACGTGTAGCGAGTGCGCCAGAGTTATACTCGGCTATGTTGTACTCATCTATTCCGTAGAATGCTGTTGACTCGTTGCCAACTGGGAAGGATGCAAACGCTTTAGTCTGAGCAAAGTCATACGCCCAAGAAACGATTGCTGTCTCTCCGTTGCCTCCTACCAGTGTCGGTTTAATCTTCTTCAGAAACTTCAAACGAGAAGAGTCACCAAACGCCAGGGAAGGACTTGAATATTTAAAACGATACTTAGCACCGTTGTCAGTGTATCCAGAATATGTACAGATACCTTCAGTGGTTCCCATGTAGAGAGTACCGTCATCTTTGTCTCTGAAGAACGAATCGAAGATCGTAGCAGTCCAACGTGTTACGCGGTAGGAACCGTCGTCGAGTTCACCTCTGAGGTCGAAACAGTAAGTAACACCAACATCCTGAAAGTGTAACAGGTAAAACCCATTCTCAGGAGAATACACTGCCCTGTATGCTAAGGTTTCTGTTTGGATGTAAGCAGTCATCTGCGTCTTAACGTGCAGAGATCGCTCCGTAAGTGGCATTGACTTTTCTTGTATGGTTCTACCGAGGGATCTTAGGCCAGTGTCTGATAAGAATAACAGATCAATACCTGTGTACTGTATTGAGTCTCTACCAACACAGCCAACACCAGTAATAGTATCTTGGATAGCCATCGTTGAAGGCGAATCTGCACCAGAATATGTAATGATACTGTGGCGACCAAAGATGATCAACAAACTGTTATGTGCTGCCAGTCCAACTATCTCATCGTGACCATCAGGCCAGGAATCAGAGATGTCAATAGAGCCAGAAGATCCACCGCTCCACTGAGCACCTAACTGTAGGTCTGACCAGTATATAGTTGATTTATCAGCAGCCATATTAGCTGTCCAGAGTCGTCCCCATGCACCGATGACTTCATCGCCGTACATCGCAGAGGTTACAGCAGCAGCACCAGCAATAGAGGACATCTTTGTAACTGCACCGAGAGTGTTGTTATAAACTAACGGTTCATGTCCTGACTGGAAAAAGTAAAGATTGTCGTTAAAGTTAACTATCTTCCAATCGTCTGCTGTTATGGTGTACGAGCCAGGTGTCTCATCTGTAATCGTAACGGCGTTACTCAGTATCTTGTTGTTACCAGTGAAGAATAACTTTGCATTTCCTGCGTCGTCTTTGTACTTTCCAATAGCGTTAACAGGTTGGTTATTTAGTTCGGTATCTGTGGTGGTCAGTAACGTACGACCCTTGCGTGATGCCATCCGACCGCGCCGATCAATAATCGTGTTATCTGCTACGTCTGCAAAGGAAGCTTCCTGAGCCAAAGGAGAATCTTCTGTATTGATTCCTTTGAAACCAGGTGCAACGATAGATATGTCTTGTAGTTGTAACGCCATTAGCTATACCACACTGTCTCTTCGGGGTGTCTTGCTGCGTCATACGCGATAGCATCTGTTAAATAGTTATCGGCAACAACGAAGTACTCTTGAGCTGTACTGCCTTGGTTCTCACCACGCTCTCGTGCAAGTAATGCAAGGGCTAAGTGAAGGACTGGCATGTGCGGGATCAACAACACATCAGTTCCGTCTGTCAACTCACCCTGTTGCAGCACTGTGTCGAAACGCAAGGAGTAAACCGCGTCAGGTGTTGGGTAGACTTGTACCTGTGCATCGCCGTTTGAATCAACACCAGCAAAGGTGTAGTACTTTGGAGAGCCTGAAGCGCCTCCTCCGACGTATATCTGCTCCTCTATCCAACGCTTCGGTCGGTATTCTAATACAGCGTTGCTTGTGTCATTAACTGCTCCAGTGAATGTAGCTGCATCTCCAAAGCCTGTGAGCACATAGGTCGTAGTCGAAGCAACAGTAGGGACAGTTAGTGTAGTTCGTAGCGTTGACCACTGCCACGCTTGTTCGACAACTGTCTTGGCATCATTAATGAAGTCGCCAACCATAACGCTGTATGTTGACTGTGGCACACTTGAGACTTCTGTTTCTCGCAAGCGTCGGAGTACGTTGTTTACCAAATCTAAGTATGTCATGTTATCAGCCTATTTGTCAGCATTGCTATTTCATCGAGTGCGTTGTTCCTGGGTAGAAGTATATTCTGTACAACGTCGGGTCGTTTCCAGTCTAGCTTCTTCATGTATGCGTTGAAGTCGCCAGCACCTCCACCTCCTCCTAAGAGTCCCCTACTCGGCAGAGTATCATCACCACCTCCTGGCAACTCTTCCTCAGTCTCGTCTCTGTAGGAAGTGTCATCTGTAGCCGTAGTAGTAGTTGTCTGGCTCTGTGTACCAGGTAGTTCTGGCTCTGTCTCATCTACTTCGGAGCGAGCTGTCCTAGTTCCTACCACCTCATCGTCAGTGATAACGTCCTCAACAACTATCGGGTCAGTAACGACTCCTACCACCTCATCGTCAGCACTAGCATCTTGCTCGGAAGTTTCTACGTTGGCGGTATATTCTTCTATCTCTCCCGCGTAAGAACTGCCAGCAGGCAACTGAGCCTCTCCTGTTCTTATATCCAACCCTTCCAAAGCCGCTACATTCTCTTCAGCTAGAGTCAGTTCTGTTCCAGTATGGTTAACTCCAAAGGGATTCTCTTCATAGATACCCATATCCTCTAATGAACTATTAAACGATCTGTCTGCAAAAGGATCAAAGAAGCGTTCATCGTAGTCGTTGCTAACATTCCCCGCCACCTCTGGATCTTGTCCGAAGATGTCTGTAGTTACTTCAATGCCGTCGTAGCCTGTGTTGGATAGGTGCTCTTTAAAGTCAGAAACACCCTCACCGATCATTGCTAATACATCGTTTGCACCAAAACGAGAAGGCTCAACTGTGGCTTCCCAGTCAGCATAGTCTCCTTTACCGAGGCCGTTTGCAGACACGACTACACCATTATCTAAATAGATGTCACCGTCTATCACTGGATATTTAGAGCCGTCAGGGGAAATTGCCATGTCTCTTGAATCTTTGCCTAACACCCAATCCATTGCAGAGCCTAGTAGGTCGGTCGGTATATAGCTTGTTTCTATGTCGAAGATATTAGACACGATACTATCAGGCCCGAATAACGCGTAACCACTGCTTGTATCGGCAAGCATAGCAGCGTCCTCAGCAGATATTTCCTCGCCATTAAGTAAAGCACCTTCCTCAAACATCTTCTGAGGGTCTCTAGTGGACTCGGCTTGCTGGATAATGTTACCAACAACGTCGATACCTGTATTGATTGCACTGGTCTCCAATGCGTCGCCTAAGTCTACGCTACCTGTCTGTATTGCTTGGTTGAGAATATCAGACGTAAGGGAGGACGTAAACGTACCAGCAGCATTATCGTTAGCAAGTAAGTTACTAAACTTATCCAACCCCGCGATCTCAGCTAATCCAGCTACGTTAGCTGTAGCAGAACCAGCGGCAACAGATTTTAATATATCATCTATATCGCCACCAGTGATCCCAGTTAGAGCACCTTGCTGAAGCCCTGCTGTCAGGTAAGGATTAGTAGCTGCAAAGGTAGACACACCAGGAATACCCATCTTAGCTAAACCACCTCCTAGCCCTACAGCTCCCGTAACCGCCCCTGCGTAGTCTGCACCGTGAAGAGTTTCTCCGTTAAGTGCTTTGCCAGCTGCTATCGCAAGCTCTGAAGCGCCTGACGTGGCTATAGCCGCTCCTGTACGTACTATAGGATTAGCTAATACTTCGTCTTGAAAGAAACTACCACCAGGAAGCTTCTCTTTATCAAAGTAACCGCCAACTTTGGCATGGTTCTTTTGAAACAACTCTGTTGGAGTTCCTCCAGTCTTGCGTCCCTTACTAGCTCGCCACTCGAAACGATGATTATCTCTACCGTCTATACTTATGTGGCGCTCATCTAAACCATTAGCAAGACGTAGCTCCTTACCTGCTTGAAACAGTTCCTTCTTTGTTAGGTCGCCATTAAGCCAATCCCAGTAGAGTAGGTCTGATTGCTCGTCCACTGAGATGCCATTCTTAAGATCAGGATTATCTTTATAGTAGTTACTCCACTCTAGCATATCGGTTTCAGTTACATCTTCTCCAACAGGTCTGTTAGGTAGATAAGAGTCTTCTATAGCAGTGCCTGTAAGGTCTGGACGGTTATCTAGTCCTTGTTCGATCTGAAACTTAGAAGCAGAATCAACTCCCTCCAGCTCATAAGCATCAAAGGAGTTTGTAAGAAGTCCTGGTGCAGGAGCCTGAATAGGTTGCTGAACAGGTACTGGTGCAGGAGCCTGAATAGGTTGCTGAACAGGTACTGGTGCAGGCACTGGTGCAGGTGCTTGAACAGTCTGCTGCACAGGTGCCTGCTGAGCTAAGTAGTTATCGTACGCTTGCTGCGCTTCAGGAGGTAATGTAAGCATACCGCTATATTGAGGGACTATCGGCGTAGGTGCCTGCACAGGTACTGATGCGTACTGAGCTTGTATTGCTGCAATTTGTTCTGCTGTGGGCATACTGTATTGTTGCTGTACAGGAGCTGTCTGTGTTAACATCGTAGGCGCAGGCACAGGAGCCGTATAAGTTTGATACTGTTGCGCCTGGGCTGCAAACCCTGCTAGTTCTTCTGCTGTAAAGTTCGGATAGGGCATCTTACTTAAACACCTGAGTTAACGGATAACCATACCTAACTGCTAAGTACATGTACTGTCTGCGGAACCAACTCATACCAGCTTCCTTTAATAATTCTCTAAACCAAACGTCAGCTTCCTTTCTGTACCGCTTTGGTAACTTACCTTTACCGATTAAATCGTAGAGTGGATCGTGTCCAAGGGAGGCATATACAACCGCTGGAGTATCCACTGCTGGCCCACTACCAAAGTCCCAAACATAACCTGCGTAGATGTTTAAACTACCCGTAGCCATTAAGTCTATGTGTTCTGTGGAGCACGGTTGTCCTATAATGGGACATTGAAATACGTAGGTTCTGTCGAGGTGGCCATTGCCGTCATCAGTCAACGAGTATCGCGGTTGTTTTATCACTAGAGGTTGCCTCCACTAAACAAGTGTCTCCGTCGTACTTGACCGACACGTTGAAAGTTGTACTGCCCAGGTTTGACTGGGTTACTTTACAATACTGAACACCGCCAGAGATCATTTGAACAACACCGCTGACTCCACCCTTAGACACTAGAAAGTACCCTGCATCTGGGTTGTCTGTTAGAGGAGTTGCTGCACATCCGGTTAGGAGCAACAACAGAAAACTAATCCTTATCATGGTTGTAGACCTCTTCATGGTGTGACATGCGCTTCTCGCTAGACTGTTCGGAGTCTGCTTGTGCCATGTATATTTTGTTAGCCAGCATATCAACTGAGCGTACCAGGTCGTTAAAGGTTAATATGTAGTCCCTGCGTGTCGTTATTGAGTCTGCCTCAAAGCGCTTATGCTGTTCGTATAGTGCAACGTCTGATGCGCGGTTGGCCGACAGGGATATTGCTTGGTTCAGCAACGTCCCTGTAATAAATAAAGCAACTGCTGTTGTGACACTAACTAACCAGATTAGTAGCTTTCGGTTGTCTACGCCCTGTTGTTCTCCGAGTGCCAACTTAGTAATAATGTCATCGTGTGTGTATACTTCTGCCGTCCTGCGTTCTTCCATCAGTCACTACCTCTTATTTTGGCAGTGGGAAGAACGAAGCGCGAAATGGAACCCAAACAGCTCCAAACGCAGCCATGTTATCCGGCGTAATAATCAGCATATTGCCATTTTGAAAATAAAATGGTACAGACTGCCCAGCAGCGATGTACTCTTTAAGCGCGTTTAAGCCCCACAAATCTTCTTTGTTACCAGAGCACATAACGCCTTCAAACAGTACACCTTCGCGCTTGCGTATGGATTCTGACTCTGACAGGGCGTCCGAAGCAACTCTAGCAGCGTAAGCCGCTTCATGCTCTGCCTTGGTTGTGACAACGCCTCCTTCTTCAGTGTCAGAGAATATGTCAACAATCTCCCACGGGATAGACCACGCACCAGAGGCATAAACGGGCTGACCTTCAACAAGACTCGCTGTGAGTGGGTCGTAGGCTGACTTTGTATCTACAGCCACGGGATAAACACCAAAAACAGCTAACTGAGCATCATCCAGTTGTTTAGGAAATGAGGTGTTTGGATTGTCTTTCTTTAACAGATGTATACTGTAGGGGTATTTGTCTACCGTTGAACCTGTTGCTTTAATCAATTTATCCATTTACATCTGCTCCGGGTAAGATGGAACCAACTATGGCGTATGTGCCATTAGCCGTTCCGCTGTTAGTCTCTAAACTGTTAGGGTCTTCAAATTTAAAGAATACAAAAGGTTCTGGTATAGTTGCGTCTGCTATTAGCCCGTCTAGCGGTCTTGGGTAGCCCAAGTCGTCAATAAACTGTAGACGAACGTCTTCATCAGAAAAATCTATGTACTCGCTAGTGACATATAGATTACTGACTTCACCATCCCATACTTGGCCATGCGCTGCTGAAGAACCTACATATAGTCGAGCAAGATTTGCCCAGTCCATATCGGTATTTGAATAAAATTGATACGTTGGCGTAACTGATACACCATCAATATACATTTGCCTTTTTCCTGTGTCTGACAAATCAAAACTTGCAAGAACACTGTGCCAAGTATTTACGGAGGCCGCCGAGGGTGCGGTAGCTAAGAGGATATTTGAACCCGCAGAACTTATAGCCTGTACGAAGGGCTTGCCCAGTGTCTCACCAATAAGGAAACGCTGCGCCCCTGCTCCCGTGTCTAAGTTCAAAATATAGTCGCTAGTGTTTGCCACATCCACATTGAACCAGTACGCCACCGATATGGTTTTTGATGTGGAGGGGGGATTCGTAATAGTGGTGTTATTAATACGGCCTAAACCACCCGCTCCTAACATGCTCCTAGCCCAATACTCACTACCGCCACGCGCACCTGTGAACGGCCCGCTGTTAACTGTGAAGTCTCCACCTGTGCCAAGATTATTCCCAGCATCATCGGCTCTAAGTGGTAGATAAATTAACGGGCTTGAGCCTGTGGGTAATTCACCATCTTCACCGAGGTGTTTAGGTTTGTTGGTTTCAGCATCCCAGAGAGGGTCATCGGTTGGTATATCGACATATGAAGTGTCAAAATAAAAGTTACCCAAATCCATAGCATAATGCCCTGAACCTGTTGAACTGGCACCAACTCCGACATCCATGGTGTCTGTAATATCAATAGTGTCATTTGTGTATGTTGACCACGTAACTGATGCGCTTACCCCATTGAGATAAACAAACCTTTTCCCGGTATCCGCCATGTCTATAATTACAGACACATTCCAATTTCGATCGTTGTTTATTTTTTCAGTGACGGTAGCGTTTAATATTAAAGTCCCCGCCGAATTTCTTGCATATAGCCTTAGATACCCAGCCGTGTCTATTTGGAATACAACCTTAATGTCAATCGCCCACACATACTCAAATACTGCATTGGTGGTTTTTATATCGAAGTTACAAGTAAATACTTTTGATCCGGATGCACCTGTTAAGCCTGTCGAATGAACGTAGTCGGCTGAACCATCGAATGTAGAAGCAGCGGCGTTCCACTGATTAGCCCCCCGATTACTCCGCGCCATTGTTCCGTTGACTGTCCAAGCATCGCCGCTGGTGCCATCGTTAGCCGTTAGGTCATCGGGGTCTGTGAAGGCTGTTAGGAATCCACTGGGTAAACTGTCAGAAGGTATAAGACCCTCAGTGTCGCTTATTTGATTAAATAATCTTCGGTTGCCTTCTGTCGCCATATCTCTATAGGTATAATCCAAATAGAGATTCGCAAGCCTACCCTTCATCATCGTATCTGTGGCTAGAGAACCTTTTGTTCCCGCATAATAGTTATTACTAGTAAAATCTATATTACTATTGCCATAGGTTGACCATGTGGCACTGGCAATTTCGTCATTTATGTACACTGAACGATTTCCGGTATCTGCCAAATCAACGCTGACTAAAAAATGAATCCACGTATTACTGGGAAATTCATCAGAAGTGGCTGGGCCGTATGCGAATAAATTAGCAGCAGCACTTGTATTTTTTGAACCTAGATTCCAGCCTCCTGCCGCTGATAAATACATATAAAATGTTTCATATCCAGTATCATAGTTACTAAGAATCCAGTGATTATCGGCTTCTTCATCATTGTAAATCCAAAAACTAAGCGTAAATTCCTTACCGTCACTGTTACCTGTTAGTGCTCCACTTATTGATAGATAATCATTAGTGCCATCTAGGTCAGTGCCCAGTGGAAGCACATCACCGCCGCCCGCTGAACCCGCTGAACCCGCTGCCGCCATCAATGCTCGTCTTGGTGCTGGCATCTTATGCGCTCGCCGTTATAGCTATTGCACCATGCCAAATCGTACCACCGTCAATAGTAAAAAACGTAAGCACATCAACACCCGCCGCCGTTAAAGTTGGTGCGGTAGCGGCAGGCCAATCTACCGAGGCAGGCCATGTAACTGTCTGCGAACCGCCATTAGTAAGTACAAGCGTAAAGCTGCACATTTCATCCGAGGCTGTAGGATCGGAGAACGTAAACGTGTTTGCGCTGGTGTCTACCGTAGCAGAAACCGAATTGCCCGCCGTTACGTCTATATCCTGAGTACCACCACCTGTTGATCCAATCGCGTTGGTCACTTCGCCGTAGTCTTTCAGATTAACCCTTGAAACAGTGTTATCAGCACCAGCAAGTTCGCCAGCCAAAGTTGCGCCTGTCAGTGTGGGGTTAGTTGCAAAGACCGCTTTCCCTGTTCCTGTCTCATCCGATAGTAAGGCCAAAAGCTGAGCAGACGTAGTGGCGGCAAATTGCGAAAGATTCCCAGAGGTGAGAGCATCGCCGACACCAGCACCTATCGTCGTCCTTACTGCCCCTGCGGTTGCATCGTCCAGTATTGTTGCTGCAAAGGTTGAAATAGTCGTACTTGCAGGCAAAGACAGTGTTTTAATATCCGCGTCAACTTCACTATCCATTAACGCGCCAGCTGCATTTACGTTGGTCGCGTCAGTTACGTCAGCACCATCTTCAACATTTAGAAGTGCTAGTGCAGTAGCTTTCGATAGTACTTCAGGGTCGCCTGTAGCAGCTGTACTTCTACCGAGCAACGAAGCTGTAGCCATCTCAGCCATCTTTGCTAATGTCACTGCGTTGTTAGCTATAACGGTCGCACCATCGCCAGTGCTTGTTACATCACCGCTATGGTTAGGATGCGAGTAATTATTGTACGGGCCAAGGTCAGAGATGTCACTTTCAGTAATAGGATCTACGGTGATCTCCTGACCGGACAGGGATATGTACGTTCCAGTACCAGCAAACGTAACGTCAGTTGAGTTATCAGTACCAGCGGCATCAACACCAATAGAGGTTCTAAGGGTCGCTCCAGATTCTGCAACAGGATCAGTAGTGCCGTCACCGACGATCATTTCACCGTCAGCGAGAACACCCATAGCTGTGATGGCTCCAGTACCGGAACCAAGTAGAACACCACCATCAGTTAACGAAGACGCACCTGTGCCACCGTCAGCAACTGACAAGTCAGTGGTGAGCGACAGCGTTGGAATCGTAACTGTACCTGTGAAGGTTGGACTTGCGGAGTTGGATTTTGTAGCGATGGCGATAGCGATGTTATCGAGTTCTGTTTCGATCTCTGTGCCTTTAACAATTTTATCTGCATCTCCGGTAGGCAGTGCATCCTTGACTTGAAAATCTACTAGCTTTGTATAGTCTGACATGTATTAACCTACCTTAAATATATTTGATTTACTGAGGTTTTCAGTTGCAGGTATGACTTGTAGGTTTTCTGCTACGTGCAGGCCGGAGACAAACTCACCTTGTAATGGTATTATGTGATCGACGTGGTAGACTCTACCTGTCATCTTTTCTAGTACCTTTGCGGTACAGTAATGTTCCTTGAGCCAGAACTGCTGCCAGGGACACGTATCTGTGTATGCTGGAGTTCGCTGGAGCTTTGCTGCTCTGCGCTTTGCACTTCTAGCATTACTGTTTTCTGGGTTGTTCTTAGCCCATTCTCGGTCGTACTCGTTTAGACGCTCGCCGTGTTCTGCTCTGTAACTCTTAGCCCAATCGCTGAAGTATTCTTTGTTCTCTGCGTAGTATTTAGCGTTCTTCTCTTTCCAGTATTCTTTATTTTCTTCGTGGTGCTTCTTGTTAGCAGCAGAGATCTTATCTTTGTTCTTAGCCTTGTATGCTCTGTTATAAGCAGCTTGACATATCTTACAATGAGACTTTAGAGTTTGCTCATCCTTTCGATTGAACATTGAAAGCTCTTTGGATTCGTTACAAGTAGTACAAGTCTTCATAGAGTATACCTAAGTAATTAATACTGACTACTATTATAACACACTCTGTTGTTTCTGTCAATCTTTTATGTACACCCTCGTCGAAGGAATACATAAAAGAAGCCCTCTATGTAAGCAGGGCTGTTTGTGTTACTCGTCTGCGATGGCTAGGATGAATCCAGCTTCGGGACGGTAAACCTGTGTACCATATATGGTATCAGCAGTATAGAGCGTACTTAAATATTCTTGCTTGTATTGGGTTTGAGACCGAACAGCCAGCTGCTCTGCACAGACAATCGCATCCTTGTGCATAAACAAACAACCGCGAACAGCGATAGAGCCGCCAGCGTTCTGACCAGAAGTCTCAAGGGTAGGTGCATTGCTTGACACGTAAATGTCAACGCCGTACACAGAACCAACCAAGCCAGTCTTCACACTACGCTCGTCGCGGAAATCGCTAGAAACGTAACGCTCAAGGCCCAGGATAGACTTACGAGCAGCAGGTGGGATTATCAAACAACGACCGTCCATAGGCACGTTTGCGTCATCCATCAACTTAATAGCTTCACGGAAACCGAGGTCAGTGAAGTTATCACCAGTAGCAACCGTATCATCAGTATAGATGGTCAGGCCAGTAGCAGCGTTGAAGTAATAACTGTTTGTGTTTTCCCAGTTAGCACCGTCAGTAGGAGCAAGCGTCTTAGTACCATCACCGAAACCAGTGGCAGTATTGATAAGATGCGTATCCATTTGAAGGGCTAGTTGATAACCAGCATCTTCGGTGTAGAACTGACGCAGACTGTTAAGCCCTTGTACGTCTACAATGTCTTCGATCAAACGAGAGTATTCCCAGTGCTGGTCAACAGTTACCTGCAACTCGCTCTCTAGGTTCGCTTGAATAGTTACCGCAGTAGCCTCTGCCTTAGCAGCTGCTGAACCACGTACAGGCTTCGGTATATGTATTACGTCGCCCTTCTTGCCTTTCATTGACAACCGCTTAACTAACGGTGCAACTTTAAGGTTCTTTTGATATGCAGCGATTACCTCGTCACTCCAGATTTCTGGAATGAATGTACCTGCTGCGGTTTTGTCTACTACAGCATTCGCTGTAAAATAGGCACCTGATGTTTCACTAGCCATGTCGTTCTCCTAAATTTATTTAACGCGACCTTCTGAGTAAGCCTGCATAATCTCATCATTGAGAGAAGCATAACGGTCAGGGTCGTCAACCATGAGTTTAATAATATCTGCTCTACGGTATATCTTTTTACGACTTCCCGTTTGAGCACTGCGACCAGAACCTGTCTGGGCTGCTTTAGAACTACTCTTGCGAGCTTTCTTGTCTACTTCAGCGGTCTGCTGCGCCATGCTGGTTCTCTCTTTCCAGAGGGAAAACAACTCATTCGCAGCGGCAAAGTTATAATTCTGGTCCGCATCTACAAACATCTGAGTTCTATATTCAGATCCCTTAATCCAATCAATGAAAGAAGCATCGCCCATGATCTCTTTAGCGTCAGGATGTTCCTGTGCAAAGCGTGTTTTAAGTGCCTCACGTTGCTGCTGAAATGCATGTTGTTCTGCTTGCTTTATCTTTGGATGATTCTCTATGGCCCGTGATACTGCTTTTTGTGGGTCAGTAAAGAAATCAACATCTTCTGTATCGTCTTCTTGCTGAGGTGGCTGTTGCTGTTGAGCAGTCTGCGTCGTTATAAAGTTATCAACAACGCCGCGAAGTTCTCCAACTTCTGAACTGTGGCGACCTATCATCTTTTCAGCTTCCTGATGCATGTGCACCAAGTCTTCAAGTGATTTGTCTCTGTACTTATCCGGTAGCTGAGGGGCCTCTTCGACTTGTTCTGTCTCTTGAGGTTCTTCCTCTAAATCTGTTACCGAGTTGGTTACATCCAGTTCGTCAGCCTGGTCTTCAATTTGCTCTTCAACTAATGTAGCTCTAGCCATTATTAAACTCCGTACCGTTAGGTATTATGGATATAAATTTAGGAAGTTACCCTTGAGGGGTTTCCGTGCTGCCTGCCTTTTCATGCTCTTTGATCCACCTCATGTGACGGCCAGGGAAATCCCCAGAAGCGCCGTCGAGTATGAACGCAGGACTTGATACCATCTTTTTCTTTATTGTGCCGCACTCACAGAGGAGTTCCGCAGCGGGGTCTGTAACTATGTGCTCTGTTACTTCATCACACGTTGAGCATCTATAATCAAATATCTTCAGCATTAGGTGCTTCAGCATCTTCCTGGGCCTGTCTAATCAGAGCCTGGAAGTGTATAATAGAGGCTATAATGTTTAGCTGTCCCTTTCTAAAGTGAAGGTCATCACTATCCGTCGTAGCTTCTACTGAGTTGATTACAGTAGCATTCTGAGCAAATTCATTAACTAGCTGTTTCCAGCCGCTTGTTAAGAATAGGTCATCGTAGTCATTGAAGTAAGTTTGTAGCTCAGGTTCCATATAAGGATTCTCCTAGAGTGTTAATTGATGTGGTACAGGTATATTATACCATACTTTCGAGTAAATGTCAAGCACTTTCTTTAACTTTCTTTACAGCCTTCTTCTTATCTGCTGCCTGTTGCTCACGAATGTCAAGCTCTTTGTTAACTTCTACCCTGATTAATATCAAGATCTGTTCTAGTTCTTTCTGCGTCATTAGCATATTAAAGCACTCCAGTCATTAGTGTTATTTCAATAATTTCTATTATGTCATCTTCTTCTTTAGCAACTTATCATGCATTGCTAATAGCTTTAGGTTATCTGTTGCCGTCTAGTAGCTCCATAACTTTAGCTTCAGCGGCTACGTTACCATCCTCTCTACGCATTCGATGTTCTGATTCACCTATCTTGATCTGTAATTCCTTCTCCTTCAGCGCCCTGTCAGCTACCTTGAGCCTTCTTTCAAACTCCTTATCATCCTCTTCACCAGCCTGGAGGGAATCCGTTGCAACATCCATCTTCTTAATCTCAAGTTCGATGGGCATCAACTGGGTCTCAGTCTGGTACTTCTGTGCTCGTGCGTCTGACTCTCTGGCTTGTGCATTGATAGCGTCTGTCTGTGATTGCTGGAACGCAAGAGCGGCTTGATCCTGTTGCTGACGCATCTGCTCTGCTTCGGGGTTGGGTTCTGCTGCTTTCTGCAAGGTCTCTATAAGTTCCTCACGGTTACTCAGGTTCATGTTCTCAACGATACTCTGAATCAACGCAGGGTACATAGGACTCTCAGGAGACATGGTTTGGAGCAATTGAGTTAGCTGTCCTACCTCGTACTCACGAGCGATGATACCTAACGAGGACGTTGCATTAAACTTATAGTCCTTGACGGGATATTGCTCTGGGTCGAACTGCATGTAGCGGTACGCAGCCTTCTTAACAAAAGGAATGAGAAAGCCCTGTTGGAAGTTAACGAGGGTACGTTTGTGTCGTTTGATGATGGCACCCAGGGACATGGAGATACCCGCCGCGGTGCCTTCACCATTTATTTGTCCACCGATTCCAGTAGAGTCGATAGCTCCAGTGCTTGATTGAACCATCTGCTGAAGTACCGCAGCTTGGCTAAATGTGTTCTGATCCAGAGTTCCGAAGTTAAACGGACGGAGCACTGTATTAGGATCTCCGTTGGTTAGGATAGTCTTGCCTGGGCGTATCTCAGGCTTAGCTCCACGAGGCATACGAGATGCATCCATAGCCATCATTGGGTGTATCGTTAATGCAAGGCCGTCTATACGAGCGCGTAACTCGGTATCAAGAGCCTTCTGACTCATATAGCCCTTCTCACAAACACCACGGCCCCAGAAGCGACCAGGAACTGTATCCCACGAGAAAGCAACAACAGGACGATCCTGCATCATGTATGGATTCTCTTCCACCTTCAAGAGCTGCCCACCGTTGGCAATAACAACTATCGCCTCAACCATAGAGGAGGTACCTTCAACACCATCTATTTCTTCTTCAATAAGTTCTCTAGGTACAAGCCCGTAGTATTTAGTCAACCGAACCTTGTCATCCTGATACACAGTCAAGTCATCATCGGGTTCTAGGTCGGTATCTGTGGGTGCGTTTTCTAACGCGCAATCCCTATAAATACCACGTTCTTGTAAGTCTTCGACGTAGTGGGTGCTAACAAACTCATCTACAGCACACCCAACAGCGTCCTCTATACAGGTAGCAACAGGCTCAATAAGGAAGTTCTGAGGCTGGATAGGACGCATCTTAACAACAGTCCTGTCTGTAATCTCAACACCAAAGGCTTGAAGTTGGCCATCCATAGCCTCCTGCGTAGCAGGTTTCATTTCCTTAATCTCTTCTATAGTGATCTCGGCAATACCTGTGCCATAGACAGCAGCGTTAATAAGACACTCGCCAACTGCCTGCCTCACTCTTGTGTTCTCAAAGTCCTCAGTTAGTTTGTTACGGAGGAACTGTACGTCCTTGGATTCTTTATCTCCCAGGTTATCACTGATGTCAAACCACTTACCACGTCCAAAGGAGGCTTCTTCGATCTCTGCGACGGAAGATTCAACTGCCTGCTGGAGTGCTGGGTTGATTAGTTTTGACCTCTCAGAAGTACGTTCCTTATCTGAGGGATCCCAAATAGCTCTCCAGAGGCGGTAGTACTCTTCAAATCGTTCTTCATAGTTACTGGTGTAGGAATCTCGCCAGTCCTCACATTTAGTCATAACCCAATCTTCGAGAGATTCCTCAAGCATAAGAGGATCTACTTTTGTTAAATCATCGTTGTACTCTGCCATGCTTAACCTACCTCAAATGAATTATTTTTACATATATTATCGTGTGCTGTTAAGATCTGGAGATTCAGCGCTACATGCAGACCGCTCACAAACTTACCGAGCAAAGGTACTATGTGGTCAACATGAAACTCAATACCTGTTAGTTCTTCGAGTTCCTTAGCACAAGTATAGAATTCTTTAATATTATCAAGACAAGCCCACGAAGGCGTCCGCTGTATCTTAGCCGCTCTGCGCTTTGCGGTGAGTGCGTTTACCTTACCTGCATTAGCCGTCCTATATGCTTTAGTACAAGCAGCTACCTTTTCAGGATTCTCTCTCGACCACTTTCTCTTACCCGCCGCTGCCTTATCTCTATTAGCTTCTGTCCAGGCTTTGTTATATATCGCAATCCTTTCTCTATTAGCTTCGCGGTATGTCTTACCATACTCCAGTTCTGCTTCTATATTAGCTTTTCGATAAGCCCTCTTGTAAGCATTATAACAAGTCTTACAAGAACGCTGTAACCCGTCCTTTTCACGCCTGCGCTTACTGAACAACTCAAGAGATTTCTCGACTTTACATTTATTGCAAGTCTTCATATCAGTAACCCGCCATTACGTCTGTTGGCTGCCATTCCTCATCATCCTCATACGAGTCGAAGAAGTAAGCTTCTTGTGCTAGCTGGTCAATGTAACTAAGTGCATCAACCATATCATCGTGCGTTAACTTATCTGGGAACTGGAAGAGTTCATCTAAGAACTGTGCATTCCAGTCACCCTTGTTTAACTTTATATGTCCATTCTCGAACCGACCCTGGAGCGCCCACATGATCCGATCAGTCTTCGCCTTGTTGCCATGACTAAGCTCAACCACATTGAAGAACCGTCCATAGCGCCTCATCAGGTCAGACAGTGGAGAGATCACAGCTTGCTTCGCTATACCTCTCTCGATACCTACAGCAGTCGGCTGGTATTTCTCCACAGCTCTGAATATCTTTAGTGCTGTCTCATCCAACGTCCAACGGCCAGTAATAATATCTTCAACGAACCATCCATCTTCGTTGACCTTTGCGATAGCTATTGCTGTGTTGTCCAGTCTAGGATTCTTTTTCTTCCCTAGTTCTGCGAAGCCTGCCAGGTCACATGCGATAAAGTAAGAGCCGGTCGTTGGTTTATCACCGAAGGACACCCAAGACTCTTCAAACATGTTAGAGCCTTTGGCCTCAAATGATGCCATATACTCCTGTCTGAACGCATGAGAGGACATTGACTTCTTGGCTGAATCAATCTCAGCAGTTTCTAGGTATGGATTATCATAGCTAGTAAAGTGATGTGCCGACCAATTATCAAAGCCTTCTGCCTGTAAGTCCGCTGATGAGTACATATCGTAGAAGTGGTTACGTCCTTTAGGTGTCCCTATAAACAAAGCAGGAGCCTGAAGGTCTGTCAGCGTAGGTCGTAGGACTTCTTCCCAGACCTCACTCTTCATGTCAGCGTACTCATCCATAACTAGATAGTTCAGGGAAACACCCCTCATAGTATCTGGTCTGTCTGCTCCGCGTAGTCCTATTGTTTGTCCGTTAATTAATTCTATATCGAGGTTGTTAATATGGGCTTTGGCAATAAACTTATGACCAATCTCAAGTAAGACCTTCCACATAATCTGTCTTGCCTGTCCCTGTGTAGGGGCTACGTAGAACGACCAACCTTTGTCGGACTGTAGCGCATTAAGCAACAACATCCAGGCTGCAAGATAGGACTTACCACAGCGCCGTCCAGCAGCAACAACCTTGAAACGGGCAGGGTCTTCATAGACCTCTGTCTGCCACGGTGTAAATGCAATGTCAAGTTCCACTAAGAATACACCCACATCAGTTTAGACTCTCTGGTATCTAAGTGGATGAAATCTGAACCGATACCGATACCACTAAACCCAAGAGAGAGCGCCCAGTCGATAAGGATAAACCTATCAGTAGAGTTGTTCACTGCAATGTCGGCAGCGATACCCTTAGTGTGCATTCCTAAAACAGCCTTACTCGCCTCTATTGTATGAAACGGTGATCTATACCCTGACGTAATAACGAAAGGGAAGCCACAGAGACCTCTCAGTTCATCCAACAGAGCAACAAAGTCCTTAGAGATTTGATTCTCTCCAGTTTGCTGACACTTAAACTCATCTAGTGTGAAATAGCTATACGTCAACAAAGTCCCCTTCGACAATCTCACCATCAATCTTCGGTGCTTCGGTTGTACTAATATTTATCTGTATCTGACCAGAAGACTTATCTTTCAAGAATTCCTTTTCAAATGCTGATACAGGTGCGATCCGGTCAACAACGATCTTCCAAGCTGCGGCCTGGTTCTTATGGTCATCGTTAAGCGCCGCGTCAAAGATCGACTCCAGTACCTTGGCAGACTTCGGCGAGGCTAACATACGAGCTTTGTACTCGTTGATCACAGAAGCATCACCTTTAGGTCGTCCTAGTACGCCGCGTTTACCCTTCTTCTTAGCAGCTACAGCCGCTTTAGTTGGCCTACCACGCTTAGGCTTTACGTCATCAGTCAACTCAACAAACCTCGAATGAATTAGATTTACTGACGTTATCATGTGCTGTCAGTATCTGTAAGTTTGCAGCTACGTGAAGACCACTAACGAGTTCTCCTTGAAGAGGAACAATGTGATCAATGTGAAACTCGATACCTGTGAGTTCTTGCAACTTTTTAGCACATATATAATACTCTGTAATAGTATCATAACATACCCAGTTAGGAGTACGGAGTAACTTCGCTGCTCTACGTTTAGCTGCCCTGGCGTTTACCTTTCCTGGATTTCTTAGGTTGTAAGCTCTAGTGTGTTCTGCTCGTTTATCTGGATTAGCCTTCTGCCATCCCTTACTAGACTCTATACACCTCTCTCTATTAGCCTTGTAGTATTCTTTCTGAGTAGCTCTGACTTCTTCTTTATTAGTTTCGTACCATGCTTTCTGGCTAGACGCTACCTTATCTTTGTTAAGAACTACCCAGGCTCTCTTAGTAGCTTCCACTTCGTCTTTATTATCTTCACGGTAGTTCTTAGCGTAAGCCGTTAGATGATCTCTGTTATTAACATAACCAGCTTTAGAGCATGCTTTACAAATAGACTGCAAACCATCCTTCTTAGTCCTATTCCTATAGAACAACTCTAAAGCCCTACTTTCTTTGCAGGTTATACAAACTTTCATGCAGCCTCCATTGCCCCTAGTCTATGTAGACCCTGGGAAGATTAACATATCTTTACAGTTCGTCGCAGTTAATACTACTATTGTAATTAATAATAGAAATATAAACTGTGATGCTGTATCTAGCTGTAAAGATTACATTGCAGTGACTTGAACGGCGCGGTACAGATTCTTTGCAGTACATCGCTGTAATCTTTACAGCCTTTGCAGCTACTTTACCGTAAGCAATGCTGACCTTTGCAGTCTTCACTTCTCTTTTGTTAACTCTATAGTTATATTATAGCACACTTTGGAGTAAATGTCAAGTACTTTGTTGATTACTTCACTAACCTGTCCTCTAAAGACTCTAAACAGGACAATACTGCTCATCTTTACCGTCCCTTTACCGAATCTGCACCGATACCTCCAAGACCTGCACTATACCTGGTTAGATTCTAGTTAGTACTGTTGAGACTTAGCGCCTTTACTGTTCTAAAACACTACTATTTTGTATCTGAGCAGCACCCCCCAGATTCTCCGCAGCTCCACAGCCCCTCCGGTACCCTTCAAAGGCCCGCCCCAAAGTCTCCATAGATCCCAACTAACTAAGGAGTACTCAATAGTGTCTATGGTGACTACTGTACAGTACTGGTGAGAGTCTGCGCGGTACG
>Ga0307984_1000078_pt1 | contig 35724 bp, 40 predicted proteins | sample EllFjometageno78_FD_203169 | JGI IMG/M metagenome (GOLD analysis project Ga0307984, IMG submission 203169) | Marine microbial communities from Ellis Fjord, Antarctic Ocean - #78 | ecosystem: Environmental > Aquatic > Marine > Unclassified | place: Southern Ocean | collected 2014-10-09
TTGGCGGTGCTCACCCAAATGGTACTGGCTCGGTTCCTGGAGGCGGTGGCGGTGGCCACTCATCCAATGGTCAAGCTGGCGCTGGCGGTGCGGGTAACCTAAGAGTCTACCATGTATAACAAAGGAATAGATAATGACAACTAAAGCAAGAGACTTTGCTGAGTTTGCAGCAGATGTACCTACAAGCATAGGCTCGGCGGGTCAAATCCTTAAAATTAACGCCGGAGCAAGTGCTTATGTTTGGGGCGATAGTCCTGAAGCAGCTTTGAATATCGATGCTAGTGGAAACCCCACGCTCGGTTCAGGGGTGACTGCAGATGAGGTAAAAACTCTACTTAGTGCTGCGTCAACAGCAGTGGGCGACCCTGCTCCTAATTGGGCTAGTCCCACCGCTACTTATACTTCTAGTGGCACATGGTCTAAACCTGCAGGTCTGTCTGATAATGCTATTGTTTGGCTTTACGGTGTTGGTGGTGGCCAAGGTGGTGGAACTTCTAGTGATGCTGGAGTTAACAACACACCCGCTTACGGCGGTAGGGGTGGTTATGCCTTTATGGTTCAATGCAAAGCAAGCCAACTACATGGCTCGGCGTATGTAATCGGTGCAGGTGGTAATGGTGGTGGTGGAGGTACTACCCAAAGGGGTGCTAATGGTGGAGCAACCACTGTCACAATAAACAGCGTTGTTTATAGTTCTGGTACGGTAAGTGCTGGGGGTTCAACCGGACACACTGGCCATAGCAATATATCTGGTGTTAGTGGCGCAGGTTCTACTGACACAGCTAACTACTTCGCGATAACTTACCCTGCACTTTATACTAGCGGCTTTAATACAGCCCTGCCCTCTGACGTAGTCATTGGTAATATTACAGCCTATGAGACTGTCTTTTCAGGAGGCTCTGGCAGCCAAATGGCTTGGGACAGCTCTGGCGGACCGAACGGTCAAGATTCTACTTATGGAGGAAGCGCAGGAGATAATCCCGGAAATGGCAGTGGCTCTGGACAGGGCAGTAACCAACAAGGGTCTCTCCCTACTATCCCTGGAGGCGGTGGAAGTCCCGCTAGAGGAACACACCCATCTTGGGGAAATACATCCTCTCCCGCTGGACGGCCAGGAGCACAGGGTAATATTAGAATCTATCATGCATAAAGGAATAAACAAATGACTAAAATATTTTACAACAGGACTACAGGCGACGGCGCAGTGTTTGATGACGCTGCCGTTGTAACTGACTGGCCTGACTTTCAAGAAACACAACCGGACATGACTCCTATGCTGGCTATATCGGCAAGAACTCAACGAGACGACCTACTAGCCGCCTCTGATAGCATGGCACTAGCAGACCGTATTACAAGTGACTGGACTACTTACAGAGCGGCTCTGAGAGATATTCCAGCCCAAGAGGGTTTCCCCGCTAGTATAGTGTGGCCTTCTCAACCTTAAGGACAAAGTAAATGACAGCAACAAGAAATAACGCTGCGGTAGGTGCTCTACTTTCTACAGCAGGGTTGGATGATAGCATTAAACCTAAGTCTTACTTAGAAACCTACTCTGCAGCAACAGCAGGGGCAACAGTAACACTAGACTTGTCTGTAGCAACTTCTTTTTCGGTAACTCTAGATCAGAACACAACGTTTGTTTTTAGTAACCCTCCCGCCAGCGGAACTGCCTATAGCTTTACCTTAGTAATTACTCAACCAAGTAGTGCTAAAACTATTACTTGGCCTAGTTCAGTGGACTGGGCAGCTGCTACAGCTCCTGATGCACCTGGAGCTTCTGAAGTAAACGCCTATGGGTTTTTAACCAGAGATGCTGGTACAACCTATTATGGCTTCTTAGGGGGAGCGGCACTTGGCTAATTCCTTTGATAAGACCCTAATGGGGGCATCAGCATCAGCAGGGGGTGGTCCCTCAGATGATCAGTTCAATCGTGTTAGTTTTCTGTCTCACTTTGACGGTGCAAACAATGGCCTGAACAATGCGTTTGATGACGGCTCTGCAAGTAACCACACCATCACTGCCGCTGGTAATGTAACTCAAGGTAGCTTCGGGCCTTATGGAACCAACTGGTCTGTGGACTTTGATGGTGGTGATTGTTTTACTGTGCCACAAGATGCCGACTTCAATGTAGACGCTGGCAGCTATACGGTGGAGTGTTTTGTAAATACTACCTTCAATGGATACCAAAATATAATTGCATGTTGGAACGGCGGGGCTGGTGGAAACCCTGGATGGGGGATGTTTATATCAAGCGCTAATAAATTCGGTATGTTTATAGGTACTGTCGAGGTTGGCAAGGCAGGAGCCTCAGTTAATGACGGTGCTTGGCATCACCTAGCTGGCGTGTTTACTAATTCTGGTGCAACCGTAACACTCTATGTGGATGGAGCACAGATTAGCACTGGTTCTATTACTGCACCAGCTGATAACTCAGCAAGCATAATTCGCATTGGCGCTGCTGGTAATGCAAGTGCAACTTCCTTTTATAAGGGTAGGATATCAAATTTACGGCTCGTAAAAGGTACGGCAGTTTACTCTGGTTCTAGTTTTACCGCTCCAACTTCTGCCTTGACTGCTATTACGAATACTAAACTGCTTGTTTTGGGCAGTAATAATTTCTTGGATGACTCCACATCTAGTCACGTTTTAACACTAATAAGTGACCCAAAAGTCACATCATTCGGCCCATTCCTGAATTCAAAAGTGTATGACCCTGCGGTAAACGGGGCGAGTGCTTACTTTGATGCCTCTGGGGATCAACTTTCTGCCACAGACAGTGCTGATTTTGACGTAGGAGCTGGTTTATTTACAGCAGAAGCGTGGGTTTATCCAACAAACCCAGCGTCACAAGCAATTATAATAGGCCAATGGACCGGATCGCACGCTTGGGCCTTGATGCTTTCAAATAACTCAAGTAGAACTCTACGATATATTATAAAGTCAGGGGGATCGTTTTACGATAAAATAGCAGACAACACGGGGTTACCTTTAAATGCTTGGTCACATGTGGCATTTTCCAGAGCGTCCGGTAATGTGTTTTCTATTTATGTTAATGGTGCAAGAGTGCGTACAGACACACTGAATATAACTGCTAATAATAGCACAGGTGTTTTGGGCATAGGCGGGAATAGCGGCTCCTACTGGGGAGGTTACATCTCTGATGCACGAATGGTTAAAGGCTCTGCTGTATATTCTGGCACAAGTTACACAGTTCCAACAGCCCCTCTCACAGCTATCACTAACACCAAGCTACTTCTAAACATGGCAGATGGTCAGGCGATTGATAGTGCGGCACAGAATGTTTTGACGTTGGAAGATGGTGCAAACATAAGTACCACACAAAAGAAATTTGGAGATAGTAGTGTATACTTAGACGGCAATGACCTTGCGCGAACAGCAGTCAACCCTTCTTTTGCGTTTGGCATAGGAGATTTTACAATAGAAGGTTGGGTTTATTTAACGGCTATAAATCAATACGATAATATTTTTGATATGCGTCATTCAGGTAATACACACCATATAGATGTTTATTTTGACGGAAGCCCTTTGCGTTTAAGATATTTTGTCGGTGGGGGCGAAAGGTTTGCCGCTAGTGCGGGAGTTTCACTAAATACTTGGACACACTTAGCATTAGTTCGTAGTAGTGGGACTACAAAACTTTACCAACAGGGCAGCTCTGTAGGGTCATATAGTGACAGTACCGATCTTTATTCTGGACGGTTGCATCTTGGCGGTAGGTATTCAAATCAGAATCATGCTCAAGGGTACTTTGATGAAGTTAGGGTTAGCAGCATAGCTCGTTACACCAGCAACTTTACTCCAGATACAGAACCATTCTTAGACAAAGGACGATAGACATGAAAATAGCACGATTAGATGGCTCAACAGTAGGCGAGATAGCAGATCACAAGTCTCTGTTCCCTAACAATAGCTTCCCAAGGTCTGGACCTGACAGTGATTGGTTGGCGGCCAATAGCTGCGCTGAAGTAATTGTTTTCCAAGAGTATGACAGCGCTACACAAAAGAACGAGAGTGTAACACCTTACTTATCAGCTGGTAAAGTATATACCCGTAGAGTTACTGACATGACAGACGAAGAAGAAGCGGCGGTAGTTACTGCAGCTAATTCTGAAGTGGCTGCTCGTAACAGAGCAAAAAGAGATACTCTTTTAGCAGACTCAGACTGGGTTGTTACTAAGGCTTTAGAAGCAAGCATTGCAACTCATGCTAGTTGGGTTACTTATCGTACGGCACTACGCAACATTACTGCTCACGCTAACTGGCCTAACTTGGCAACAGCCGACATAGAAGGCAACGGGGGAGACTGGCCTACAAAGCCCGTACAATGATCCACGTATTTGCTTTAATGTTATACATAGGAGCGGGTGAGGACAAAAAACTTATAAGCGATGATATGTACTTTCGCAAAGTTGAAAGCTGCAACTACTATGCAGAACAACTTATTAAGTCTTTTGGATCTCACCCTAACAATGACCCTAGAAGGGCTTACTGTATCCCCAAATCAGTAGATCCGGCTAAAGAACAAATCTACTACTAAAAATAGAGATCGCTAATGATAGGTCTCCCTAGAAATACCAAATAAAGGATTCTTTATGTCAAGAAGATCAGAAAAGAAAAAGTCCCGTTATGCTGATAAGAATGAAGGTAATGTTCACGTATTACCTAGATTTCATGTTCTTCCTAAGAATGAGAAGCAAAACTACTTGATACAAGCTATTAAGAAAAGTCCAGTTGTAGTGACCATTGGTTGCGCTGGTACTGGGAAAACTTACTGTAGTGCTGGAACAGTAGCACAACTCTTTCTGAAAGGGGGCTATCGCAAAATAGTCCTTACACGCGCTAACGTACCCACAGGTAAAAGTCTAGGACACTTCCCAGGAACTATCGCTGAGAAGATGACTCCTTGGTTACTTCCTATGTTGGAAGTTCTTAAGAAAGCCTTTGGTACGGGCAAGTATGAGTATTTAATGAGTAAAAATGACATTGAGATTCAGCCCATTGAGACTATACGGGGGCGTTCTTACGAGAATGCTCTTGTGTTAGTTGATGAGGCTCAAAATTTAAACATGGATGAACTAAAGGCCATAAGTACACGCATCGGCGAAAATTCTAAACTAATTCTTATGGGTGATCCTGCGCAGTCAGACGTTAAGGCTGGGGCAGATCTCATGAGGTTCTCTAGGCTTATACAGTCTAACGGTATTAACCTCCCTGTGATTGAGTTTGGTGTAGAAGACATCGTAAGAAGCGACATAGTTGCTGACTTAGTGAGGATGTTTATAGCAGAAAAAATCTAATTAAGGAACTAATCAATGAAAACTTATTACTATAACGGAGCACAAATCCTTGCTCCTTTCACAATTACATCAAACGAACCTATGTTCGATATGACTACTATCTCTTTAAAAACACAGAGAGCCTCTCAAGGTGCTCAACGTTGGGAGTTATCCTTTGACATTATTGCTGAAAATAGTAATCAGGCAGATCTATTTGTTAGTTCCTTTAAGGACATTGAAGGCGCAAATACCATGATTATGCCGCAGTTGACTAGCTCAACTAAACCTCGTTACAACTCTTCGGGCGAAGATACTCTTTATAAAACAGGAGAAGTTGGCGCAAATTTAAATGAAATAACTATGCCAATATCTGTCGCTGCTAGCACAGGGGTAACTCAAGTGTATATCGGTGCAGGTACGGCAGTGTTAACAGGGTTAATGCCTAAAGGTACTTTTATAAAATTTACTAATAGCGATAAACTTTATGTTACAACTTCAGACGCAAACTTTGCAAACTCAGGTTCAGCTATTGATATTTATCCAAGATTAAAGAAGACTCTAAGTACCTCTGATAATATTGTATTAAAAGATCTTGTTCAATTCTCTTACTACAGAGATATTAGCAATCAACAAGGTATAACTTTTACAGACGGAATTTTATCAAATATTGGCCAGATTAATTTAATTGAGGCGGTATAATGGCTAGGTCTTTTTCAACTAACTTTACAACTGCTCTAAACAGTGGGTCTGTTACATATTTTTTCTTAATTGAAATTGACTTAGAAAGAGTTTCTGCAAACAACACAAACAGAGTTACTTATTATTATACTAGCTTTAACAGGGATATTAGCTGGAATAGTCAAACTTGGGTTGGCGATGGGGGAGTCTTCGAAATAGATTCTCCAAGATTCTCTTCTATAATTGATAGAGAAGCCTACATTATTACTCTAACTGATGCTGCCAACAGTCTCTCTGACACTTTTAAACAAGGCGTAATTGGCAATAATATAAAGGTTCGTCTGGGTTTGTTGAACAGTAGTGAACAACCTATGCTTGGCGTTGATAGTAATAGCGTTAGTGATATTGTTTTTCTTTACTCAGGATTTATTGACTCCCCAACAATAGCAGTTAATTGGGATACTAAGATTGCTAAAATAGAAGGGACTTCTCCTATGGCTGACTTAGATCAGATAAACTTAACTATGATTTCTAAAGATGGAATGGATCAAAAGAATTCTACAGACACCTCTTTTGACAACATTTACGATGATAATGAAACTGCTATTTCATGGGGGAAAATTTAATGCCTTTTGGAATTGGTAATATTCTTAGCCTTGGCCTCACCCTTGCTTCGGCTGCATATCAACAAAAACTTGCGAGAGAAGCAGAGCGGCGGCGTCAAGCTGCCCTTGATAAGGCTCGTGGACAAAAGTTTAATGTAACTTCAGAAGCAGCCCCGTTACCTGTTATATACGGTAAGCAACTTGCTGCAGGAGTAAAAACAGGACACAAAGTTAAAAACGGCTATTCAGCTTCTAGTCCAGTAAATTATGACAATGCTTTTGAAAAGGACTTTAGTGACACTAGTGTTAGCGGTTCTAAAAAAGAATTTTTAGGAGTTCAAACAGCACTCTGTCACGGTGGAATTGAAGGTGTTCAACACGTTTTAGTAGATGGGCTTGACTATCGTGGTCTAACAAGTGAAATGAAAAACAGCAACTCTAAATATAATCATAGATTCCATATACATAACTCTGGAGGAGGAGATAGCGCCTCTAGTAGTATGGGGTTTCTTTCTACTAATACTTTTACCGACATAGCTTGGGTTTCTTCTTTTTTTAAACTTAACAGAGAAACCCCTCAGTATAGTGGTAGCCCTGAAGTTGAGTATATTTTAAAGGGTAAAAAAGTAAGGAAAATTAATAGCTCGAATTACACTTTAAATACTACTTATGAATATTCAAATAACCCTGCTTATTGTTTGTTAGACTACCTTCTAAACACTAACTATGGCAGAGGTCTTCCAGCTGATAAGGTAGACTTAGTCTCTTTTTATAACTCTGCAGTTATTTGTGATACAGTAAAACTCACTAATGCAACTCTCGGAGGGAGTGTTAACGGAACTAAACCTATTTTTAGTTATTCAAATAACGATGCCTTTCCAGGGGTTAATGACTTTTCTCAGAGTGACTTTTCAACTACTGATTTGTCTAATTCAACTTATTTATATTTTGCAGAAAATACTTCTCAGCTTTATTCTTTAGCCGTAGCTAACAATGGTACTCCTACTTACACTGAAATTAACACTCCTAACACGGACACTATTCGTCTTTATGAATGTAATATGACTCTGGACACTTCCGAAACTATTAGAGATAACATTGAGAGAATTCTGTCTACTATGGGAATGACAAGTCTTGTATGGACACCTGATGGCAAATACAAGCTATCTTTAGAATACCCTGTAGATGAAGCCGCTGTATCAGCATTAGTTAACAGTAATCATTCTTTTGGAGACGACGATATTGTTCGAGAAGAAGTGACTATTGTATGGCCTACTGCTCAAGAAAGATTCACTCAAGCTACCGTTCAATTTCCTAATGAATCCGAAAACTTTGATATGGATTCTATAACTTGGCCGCCAACATCATCAGTGGCTAACACTCCTTACGCTACCTTTTTAGCTGAAGATAATAATAATCCTTTGACTAAGAGTTTTTCTCCAGACGGTATTACCAACAAATATCATGCACAGGCTTACGCTGAACAGCAAGTAAGAAAATCAAGAGGCATCTTTACAGTTGATATTACACTTACTAGAAAAGCAATGACAGTAGAGCCAGGAGACATTATTTATATTAAGTCTGATGCTGCAGGTTTAATTCAGAACAGAGGTCAAGCTAATGAAACAGGATATCATTTTAAAGTTGAATCAATTAGAATTAATGATGATTTTTCAGTAAAAGTTAAATGCTATCATTTTCATTCAGGGTTTTTAGCTTGGAATGTACTAGACGATGTATCTTACTCAATAATTCCTGAAATTGATTTTTCGGTAGCTCCAGTAACATCACTTTCTTTTTCATCTTCTTCAAATCAACTTTATGGCAGCTCTGCAGGGAAGTTAACTTGGACAGCCTCGGATGATATCTCTGCAACGGATTACGTTGTTGAAGCAAAACTTTCTACGGAAAATGATAATCAGTACCAACAAGTAGGCACAACAGTGAATACAACGTTTGACATTCTTGGAATGAAAACGGGAACTTATATCTTTTCGGTAAGAGCGCGGTCTATAAATAATAGGCTTTCTAACAGGGTGACTTTGCAGCAGACCTTGCAGTTACTAACTAATGGGACTGTTGAAATAATCTATGCAAACACCGCTAATGCGGCTACTAACACTCAATCTTATACTTTTTCTACTCAAGAGTTTGTAGCGTACTACTCTCACACGGGTGCTCAACCGACTCTACCCCTCAGAGCGGGAGTAGCCTTCCATAAATTTGTAGGCTCAGACGGGACTTCAGGAAACAGTACTTTCCCTATTTATGCAGATAGTACTTCAGGAGGGAATCAGTCTTTTAGCCCTATAGGAAAAACCCATGTGAATTTTTTCTCTTCGGTTTCTTCCCCTAGCCTTCCAGTAAATGGGTTAACCTTTGTACCACTAGGCACTGCTGGGACAAGGGGTCCAGGGTGGTGGAGATATATTGATACAACAAACGCTTCTAGTTATTATACTTCAGGGGCAAGTCTTCAACAACAGACAAGACTTAATGCAGCGTTTACAACAGCAACTTCTCTCACGGTAGTAGACTCAGATAGGTTTATAATCAAGTGTACAGATATTGCAATTGCTTATATTTACAATGGTTCTTCTTGGGTTACTCAAGCAGATTTTATTGATGGAGACTTAATGGTTGCTGGGACAGTTACTTCGGATAAACTCAATGTAACTAACCTCTCTGCCGTAACTGCTAATATGGGAACTTTAACAGCAGGAAAGCTTGAAAGTGCTGACGGTAAGTTTAAAATAGATTTAACAAATAAAGAAATATTAATAGTGGTATAAACAAATGAAAATAATGGTATCAGAATTATCTTTACTAATGACTGCCTCTGATTTTTGGAGGAACACTTCAAAAGACAATGTGTATTACTCTACTGTAACAAAGGGAAAGCTATCCTTTTCTGAGTCTTCTGAAAACTCTTATGCAAGTATAAAAACTTGCGAAGACCTTTCTTTAGTCGAAGATGAAGACGTAGATAACCCTGTTTTTTATGTGGAGTGGCCTAGTGGAAAACATGCTTTAATAGTCCCTGAATCTTGGAGGAGTATAGCTCCTTTAGAGGGAAGACCTTATAACCCTAGATCTTGGGACTGTTATAAGCTTGCTCAAGATTACTACAAGGCTAACTACAACTTTTCGCCGCCGCCGATGACTGCTGAGTTACAAGAACTCAAAAATGGATGGTCCGCAACAAGTTTTAATGGTAATGAAGAACTAGATAATAACTGGGAAATGACAGTTAATCCTCAAAAAGGAGATGCTATTTTCTTTGGGGTTGGAAAGTATTCTTTTGAAAATAAAAATCCAAATCACTGCGGAATATACCTCGGTGATAGTAAGTTTTTACACCATTACTCAGGGAGAATTAGTTGTATAGAAGACCTAGAAGACTGGTCTCACTGGATACTCAACTACGTTAGGAGCAAACATGTCTAAAACTTTCTGGTCTGGCCCTGTAACAAAGGTAGTAGCGTCTGGCACTCTTGCCGCATCTAACACCCAGTTTGTAGGGCCGCTTCCTGTGTTCCCCGAAGATGCTTGGACAGTAGTATTAAACGGACAAACATTAGTAAGCTCTTCAGACAACCCCGCTGCATATCATTATTTTATGTTGTTATATAATCCAACAGACATGTATATTATTTGGAACACTACTGTTAACGTAGGGGATGTTCTTTCTGCGTCTATTGAAAAAGTTAGTTGTGTTATTTATGAGGGAGACGAAAGTTATATTGATAATTATAAGCTTGCAGCAGATGATCCTGTAGGGACTTCAAATGCTCTTACTTTTTCACAAAAATTAAATTCTCTTTATTTTCACTCTGATTTAAATTACTTAGGTAGCACTCAAACAGCAACTACAAAGATTGTTTCTCACCCTGTTAGAACTGCAGCTTCCGCTTCTCAGAGCAAACACTCAGGGGCTTCTTATGCTATATTGAAGGGTACTCAAGAATATACTTTAATGAGTCATTCAGGCACTCTTGACACCCCTTTTATTGTTCAAGAAAATAGCAATCAACTTATGCAGGGGCTTCCTATTCAAAGTTCAGGAGCAAGCGTTAGAGCAGTAGGGGCTTACAATGACGGTAGCTCTATTAAAATCAGAGAAACTTATGTTACTCACTCAGACTCTCTTCCCGCAGTAAACAAAACCTACACTGTTTATATGTTTGACATTGTTAGCAATAGTAATGTTTCTGCGGATAACACCTTAAAAATAACTTCCACAAACTTTACAGCAGGTGCAGGGAGATTAGACACAGACAAAAAGTATATAAGGCGAGAAGACACTAACCCTGACTTTTACTTTAGTAAGGCAAAAACAGCAGATGTTCAAAGAGGAAAACTAAAGGTTGTTGCTCCAAGCGGGGAAGTAATCTATAACCCCACTATGCCAAGCCCTCAGTGGGGATATCGGCATAATAACGCTCAGGCAGGGGGAACTAACTATGTCTATCATTTTCCCGACACCAATCCTTATAACACTACTCTGATATCTTCAGTATTTCCAACTAATCCTCTTTACGAAGGCTCTTTTGGAGGTTCAACTTCGGCGCAAGGTACTACTGTAGCAAACTGGGCAAGTAGCGGAAACAGTGTTGGGATAAAAATATGAGTTTTGAGCTAAGCAACAATAACCTAGTTATAAAAAATTCTAGTAATGATGTAATTTTTAACACTGACACCCCTATGCCACATATTATATCACACGGCACTGTAGGGTTAAGTGATGCTACTGCCTATGGGCATGAGTTTAATATTCCTAATAGTCATATTTACTTTACAGGCATACCTTCTGGAACAACTACTTTGGTAAACTGCCCCTTTACAGATTTTAATGGGTATCATCCTAACAACTCTGTAAGTGTTGAGGGAACTTCTTGGTCTAGAGCTGCTCTCCCCCATGAGACTACCTCTGTCAAGTTTATTGCAGCGATTGATCAAGTAGGTGTAGACGCTGACTTTGTTCTTATAAACGGCGGTTTGAGAAGACTGAGTGATTACAACGGTCAACTTGTTCAGTACGGAATCGCTGATAGACCCTTTCAGTCTGACTATGGGGTTATAAATACTACCCTACCCCCTCAAGTAGTTACAGTAGCAAATAATACAGTTAGCACTGCCTACTCAGGCGCAGTTAACCTGTCAGGAACTACTCTTCTCGAAACAGCTTTTACTGCTAACGGAGAACAATGGTTTACAAGAACGCTTACTCTTCGATATCAAGCGGCTACAGCTAATCAGGGCGGTTCAATTTATGCGGACTGGACTCACTCTTCAAATGGTTGGGAGTCTGATCAACAAGAAGTTTCTTTTGGGACTTGTGAAAACAGAACCAATACTTCGAGTACTCCAGCAGCAGATGTTTTTGTTACTTCTTCTGAAAGTTTTTTTAGCAAGTGGGGCGCGTATTTTACAGTTTATTTTGGGAAATTTACAATATGACACAAGAAATTAATTATGATTGCGAAATAACATCTAAAATGTTTAAACCTATCGGTAACATAGTTTTAGTAAGGGCTTCGATATGGCAAGAATTGTCAACTTTTAAAAAACTTATAGACACAATAGAGCTTACAATCGAAGGTGGCATGGCGATGGAAGATCATCAATTAAAAAATGAAATTTTAGACGTTTATAGAGCATCTTTAACTTAAACAAAAGGAAACCTTATGGCAGTAACTATGGAAAGACTTCTTCAGTGGAAGATCTTGCCACGACTAATGATGTTGGCAATGACTTTTATGTACGTAACAGTGCTTTATTGGTTTATGGATCTCCCCCCTGAAGCCATGACCTCACAAGCAACCGCTTTAACTGCAACCGTAACGGGCGCTATGACAGGTGCTTTTGCTGTATGGTTAGGACATGAAACATGATAGGCGCACTAATAGGTAGCCTCACAGGTCTAGCTACAAGCATTATTGACGGAAAGACTCAGATTAAACTTACCGAAGCTGAAATAAAAAAGAAGCAGCTTACCGGAGAGCTTGATTGGGATCTTGAGGCTATGAGGGCTACAGAAAACAGCTGGAAAGACGAATGGATTACACTCTTGTTTAGTATTCCGCTTATCCTAGCTTTTTGTGGTGAATGGGGGAATGACATTGTAGCAGCAGGGTTTGCCTCACTAGAGATAATGCCTCAGTGGTATCAGATTGCCTTAGGTGGTATAGTGAGTGCATCTATTGGTATGCGTTCGGTAAGTAAGTTTTTTGGAAAAAAGTAGGATAGAGAATGAAAGATAATTTTAAAGTTTGTTTAGACATGTTGTTATCACACGAAGGGGGTTTTGTAAATCATCCCAAAGATCCCGGAGGTATGACAAACTTAGGGGTGACTAAGGCCGTATATGATTCACATATTGGCAAGAGCAGCTCAAAGGCTCAAATGATGGCGCTGACATACGAAGATGTTGCACCAATTTACAAAAAGAATTACTGGGACAAAGCTAAATGTGATGACCTCCCAAGCGGCCTTGATTGGGCTGTTTTTGACTGGGGTGTAAACTCTGGAATGTCGCGACCAGTAAAAGCAATGCAAAAAAGTATCAAGGCTACTGTTGACGGTGGTGTTGGACCTCAAACTCTTAAGGCAGTTAATGCTGCTGAACCCAAAGAAGTAATTAAAAGCATTAACAAGCAAAGACAAAAATTTTATGAAAGTTTAAAGACTTTTGAAACTTTTGGAAAAGGTTGGACACGTCGAAATAAAGAAACCCTTGAGCAAGCACTCAAAATGTTAGAGTAGAAAGTAAAAGAGGCCCACCATGCTAGTGGAACTTGCTGCAGCCAACGCTGCTTTTGCTATTATTAAAAAGACTGTACAAAATACAGGAGACTTGACAAGAGTAGCAAGTCAAATGGCAGCGTTTGTTGGCGCAAAAACAGAATTAGAAGATAAAGTCAAAAAGAAGAAAAACAGCCTATTCAGTGATCCCGATGCGGTTAATGACATGGAAGAGTTTCTTGCATTAGAGTCTATTCGTAAAAATGAAGAAGAACTTAAAGAATTTATGATATGGTCAGGCCGACCGGGATTGTGGAATGACTGGGTAAAGTTTCAAGCAACTTCAAGAAAGAAGAGGGTTGCTGCAGAAGCGCATAGGCAAAAAGTATTAGCTACAATAATGTTTAGGGTTGGCATTGGGCTAATAGTAATCACTGCGGTAGGCGGTATAATTGGCCTTGTTTTCTTTGCAAGTTTTCTTTCAGACTTATAAAAAGAATATTCACAAAAATAGTGATCGCTTATGATATAAGTTTACTGAGGAACAGCTTATGATATCCCTACAAGCTGACCGTTCCTCTTTCGGGGTACCTAGTTAATTCTGGGTACTCCTTTTAACTCAGGAAAAATGTCTGCTGCTTATTGGGCAAACAAAGCTAAATGGTAAGGAATCCCTATGGCACAGAAAATTACTACTACTAAAACAGTTAAGAAGTCCGTAGCAGACCCTAGTGATGCTTATCATTCTCTTACTCCTTTATGGAAAAAAGCAAGAGCGATTCTTCAAGGGGAGGCTAATGTAAAGGCGCACGACACTACTCTGGCAACTGACTACTCTAATCTTTTGTTGCCATTTTCTCCTTCTATGACTCAAGCTCAGTACAATTTTTACAAAGCTGAAGCAGAACTCTCAGGGTTAACCGCGCAGTACTGTAAAGTATTAATTAGTTCCTTGTTACGCAAAAAATCACAACTAACCCTTCCCGAAGGAATTCCAGAAGAGGCTTTAGATTGGATTGAAACAAATTTTACTTTGGATGGTCGTTCTCTCTTTAATTTCCTTGACTCCGCTCTATGGGAGGAACTTCAGACCTCGCGCTGTTGGGTGTCAGTTGATTACCCGAAGTTTACCGAAGAACAACAAGAAGCTTTAACCCCTGAAGAGCGTAACATGATTGCGCCTTATCCAGTAATTATTAAGGCTGAAAACGTCATTAACTACCAAGTAGATGTTCATCCAATTACTCGACAAAGAACTCTTACTCGACTAGTACTGAGGTACTTAACTGAAGAGTTTGACGAAGAAAACCCTTGGCATCCTAACTACGTAGATACTGTCTGTGATCACTACTTAGATGAAGGCGGCTATCTTGTTATGGATTACTACCGCCAAAAAGATACTTACGCAGAACTTAAAGTTCTTAACGGCGAAGTAACACAAGACTATAAAGATATCCGTACAGAAACACAATTTGAAAAGTACGACACAATAACTCCTCAAATGTTTGGTGAGCGTCTTAAACGAATTCCTGCTTGGCCTCTCAACGGTCATATTGAACCTGTTGAACCAGTGCTCATGCCTCTTATTGATCGTGAGGTTTCTCTGTACAACAAGGTATCACGTAGGAACCACCTACTATACGGGGCTGCGACCTATACCCCTATTGTCTCTTCTGACATGACAGACGAAGAGTTTGAAGAGTTGGTGTCTGCAGGGCTAGGTACGTGGTTACGGGTACGTAAAGACGAGTCTGTTAGTGTTCTTGAAACACCTACAAGCGCCTTAAATGACATGGATACTGCTATTACAAAGACCGTAGAAGAAATGGCTAAGATGGGTATCCGAATGCTTTCTCCTGAAACAGCACAGTCAGGTATTGCTTTAGAAATCCGAAACGCTTCTCAAACAGCACAGCTAGGTACTCTTAATGCCAAAGTATCTCATATTATGCGGGAAGTAATTTCTTTTATGCTTAACTGGAAGTACAACACACAGTACACAGGCAACGATGTTGAGTTTACTCTCTCAGCAGACTTTGCACCAGTTGTTGGTGGTGAAGGGCCAATGCGTTTGGTTACTGAATGGTATCAGTCAGGTCTTATTCCACGGGATACTTTCGTATCGGTTGCTAAGTACAATGACTTTATTCCTTCTGATTACGATGATGAAGCAGCTATTGCAGCTATTCAGACAGACCCCCTTACTAATCAGCCGCCAGACGATAATATGGAAATGGAATAATGTTTAAATGGTTTAAAAAAAAGTGGCAAAAACCTAAGCCTAAGCCTGAATCAGAAGATTCTAAATTTGAAAATATTCAAATAAAAAAGAAATCACCTGGAAATAAAAAAGGAAAATGACACGTTATAAGGGCTTTATAGCGTGGTACAAGCGTCTTCGATTAAACCATCACCCAGAGAAGAAAGGTCCAGCCTACAGCGTTGGTAACTGTCTTCTTTGGGCATGGTCTAATAGTAAGACACACCCTCTCTAACTCTACAATGGTGGACTAGATGAACGTTAATGACAAAATTTTTGACCGTATTGTTGACCACATGGGCGATGTACGGCTATATGAAGAAGGTGTACAACTTCAAAATCGCAGGATTTTAAAAAGACACAGAAACAATTTAAAAACTCTATTGAGTGGAAATGTTAGAGCCGACCTACAAAAAGAAATGAACAGGTTCGGCAAAGAACTCGCTGTGCATAACAACACAAGTTTAAAAGAGTTCTCAACCTCTCAACTAGACTTTTCTACAAACAACCTGTACAGAGAAGTAAAAGACTTCTACAAGGTTCAAAGACCAAGGGCTAAAGAAATCCTCGGTGAAATTACTGGACCAAATATTAAAGGTACTCGAAGTATTACTAAAAACGTTTCTAATATCTCTGCGGGAGAGTTAGTGCGTATACAGTCTAAAGTAAAAGCAGGGCTTGCTAAAGGTGCTAGTAAAAAAGCTATTATTGCTGATGTAATGAAAACTACAAAGCTAACAGAACACCAAGCAAAGACTCTAACTCGTACCGCTATTACTTCTACACAGTCTGCAGCTGTTCACAGAGTAGCAGAACAAAACAAAGATATAATTAAGGGTTACATGTTTACGGCAATCTTAGACGCTAAGACAAGCCCTATTTGTACCCATCACAATGGAAAAATTTATGACGTAGGAGACAGAAGCTATGAACCTCCCCTTCACTGGAATTGTCGATCATCTATGGTCCCAGTTCTTAAATCTAAGGAAGAACTGCTTAAAGTATCGTCGCCGCGCCTTGGAATTACTGCGCTTAAAACGAAAGACCCCCAAAAGTTAAATGGGTTGCCACCTCAAACTAAAGACTTTGGAACATGGTTGAAAACTCAGTCGATGGATATTCAAACTAAAATGTTAGGTTCTGAAGATGCTGCTAATCTTTTTCGACAAGGTAAGCTTAAAGCTAATGAGTTTGTAACACCCAAGGGGAAAGCGTTAAGCATACAAGCCTTAAGAGCTAGGGCAACAGCAGCTACTACAGTGTTTAAACCTCGGCAGAAAATAAAATCCGAAGGAGTGTCTGTAGACTCAAAGACTCCTAACTCTTTACTTAACAACCCAAAATACAGAGACGACTTAAGAAATATGCTTTTGTTAGACTCAGATGACTTTAACAAAACTATGTCTCTTACTGACTATAAGGGTACTAGCTTACAGGGTAAAGCAGCTTCTAGGCGAAGGGTTGGAAATCAATTTGATGAAAGAAACTTCTCGTCAGACCCCTTAACGGGTGAAATTAAGAACAATAACATTTATGATCCTGACTTTAATCTTTATCAAGAGCGTATTGACTTTATGCGTAATGCAAAAGATCTTACAATCCAGCAAAAAGATTTTATAGAAAATATAGCCTCTTCCTTGAATGACAAAATATCTCTAAACCAACAAACAGTTATTATTGAAAATCTAAGAGTAGTGTTCCAGCGTTACGCTAAGGACAAAACTCCTTGGGGTGATTTTGCTTCTGTTATGAGAGCAGAAAACCGCTTTGCTGTACAAAACGTTTCACGGCTTTTAGACGTCAGGTCTAGACAACGCTCAGAAATGTTTGTTAGTTATCTTTCTAAAGATAAACCTCAAGTTCAAATAATGGGCAAGTACTATACTTTAGATGAATTAAATAAAAACCTTCTAAAAGATCAGCGCTACATAGACAAATGGAGATCTACTGAAGGAAAGAAGCTTTCAAGAAAACTTTACTTTACAGGCAGAGCACCCATGCGGGTGTACTTTCAAAGTCTGTATACTAAGTATCCTAGTAAGAAAGAATTTAAAGAAAATCTTCTAAATAAAGTAATCCCCTTAAGGAAACGATACAAGGACTTTAAAAAGAAATTTGACAAAGAGCCTTCAGATAGTTGGTGGACTAAAAATGTTTCTTCTGTAAAAGAAAGTTATCGTGGTATTGTAGATCTTGAGTTTATTAATCGAAAGAAAATACCGTCTTCGAAAGTTATGGATGACAAGGCTCTAAGAAGTATAACTAAAATTGCTAAGCTAATCTCTTCAGGGCAGTCTACAGACTATGACACTCTAGCTATTAACATTGGTAAAAAGTTTACTGATGATTTTGGCACAGTGTTGCCATTAAAGAGGACTCTTAAATCTCATCATAAAGATGGTTCTCGTATACTAGACTTTATGGCTAAAAGTGGATACATAAAAGTACAGTTCAGGGGTAAAACTCGGAGAGGTGTTATGGATGTAGAGACAGGTCGCGCAACAGGTGGTTGGTCAGATACTATTTCTAGGGAAGTTACTGTAGTAGATAAAAAGCTTATCCTACTTCAGGAAGCAGAGCGTAGAACTGTTATAGCAAGGCGACTTGGTGTTGTTAACGATAGAGACAGGCTTTACGTTAAGGCTGGCAAGAAAACTTTTTCTGATGCTAGAGGCAACGACACAGGAGTTCCTATTATTTCAGCAGACAAGTTTGCCGACTATGATCCCAAACAAATTGACCGTGACATGGCTAAAATGATGAACCACGTATCTAACACGGAGTACCAAGTCGATGGCGAGTTTTTTGACTTTATGGATGACATTGTGCGTTTTCGGGATCCAAGAGGGAAGAGCAAATACTACGATTCTATCAATGAGCTGCGCCATGAGATTTTAAATCGTGGTGAACAAGGCTACGGTTTAATGACCACTGCAAAGTGGCATAGACAACGTGGAAAATCTTTTAAGACTCAAGTGTTTATCGACTCGCGTGGTCGAGTATATCACCGTGGTTACTTAACACCTACGGGGGGAGAGCTTGTTAGACCCTTTCTTAATGCAGGGCAAACTGTCCGCATGACTCCGATAGCTATGCGTGAGCTACGTATTCAACTTGGTGCTATGATAGGTCCAGGGACCGAAGCGTTAACTCAAGCAGGTAGAATTGCAATCTTCGGCAGAAATGAACGGGCTTTGCGAGATCTTGGAGGAATACTTCAGTCAACAACGCAACGTGACAGGCGTATGCGGCAGTTCTTAGAACATCCTCTTATACAAGGTTTAGAAGGTCCAGAAGTTCCTAAAATGGCTAGAATGGCTTTAGAATACAAACGTATACACGATGCTACAGGTGGCGACTTTACTGTATCTAAACTTGCAAAGTACAAAACAAGGCTAATGATTGAAAACGATGCTTCATCAAGCGGAGCACAAATTATTGGTCTTTCTACTGGTGATCGCCAAATTTCTATGGTTAGCAATGTTTTAGCTACCCCTCAGAAAAATCGATTATATGATATTATTGCTATGGACACAATTAATGATCCAGACTTCTTAAAGATTCCTGCGTTAAGAAATGCAGGGTTAACTTGGGAAGAATTAGCTAAGGGCGCTAAATCTCAAAACATGGTATCTTTCTATGGAGCGGGAGAAGCAACTAAGACAGCAAACGTTGCTGGTAAAATGGCAAAAATTTTAGATAATAAAGGCTACGCTAGTATTACAAAAGAAACTCTTGGCGAGCAACTTAGAATAATAGATGGTAAAATAAAAGTTGCTGACAGGCTTGGAGCAGCTGCAAGTGTAGACGATTTAAAAGCCTTTAGATCTGAACTACTAGAACTAGTAAATAAAAACACTCCTGTTGGAAGAGAACTTTTAAAACAAGCGATAGATATTCACCCTGACACCGAAACTTTTGTTAATAAAATAATGAACGCTAGACAAGGGATTATTGGGCCAAAAGATTTTACAGAAATTTCTAGGATTATGTCTAAGAACTTAGCAAAACGAGCACCTGTAACAGATAACTTTATTAATTTTTGGAAAACAGCAGCTAAAGCGTATGTAACAGACACTAAAAAAGTGGACATACCTTGGGTTACTTTTGATGGAAAAATTATGACACAAAGATACCGTCCTAAAATTCAGGAACGGATAGAATTTACTGACCCAGTTTCGGGTCGTAAAGTAGCAAACATCTACGAATCGGCAGCAGAAGACGGTAAGCTTTTAGGCAAGTCTTCTATTCAAGACGCTTCGATTGGGTTAGGTGTAAACGGTAATCATAGTAATGATGCCGTGTTAGTTCGACAGTTTCACCTATGGGGTAGGAAAAAGAATATCGGTACTGGTACCATTCACGATGCTTTTTTCACAAACATAGGACATGCTGAAGACGCAAAACAAGCCTTGAGAACCATCTATGCAGATGCTCTCGGAGGAGACACTATACGCAAGACACTCAAGGAAATGCGAAAGCAAGGAATGTCTTGGGAAAAATACAGGGAGCTAATAGCACTTGCTAAGAAGCAAGGGTTGATAGATCCACCAAACAAAATTACTCGAAAGGAAATACTAGCACCTATTAAAGAAGGTGAAGACTGGTATGGAATTGGACCATAACTTTTATAAAGTCTGTGACTTGTAATAGCTACTAAAAACGAAGGATGTTCCTTCACTTAAACTGTAACCTCAAGCTGTGCTTGAAAGGAAAATTTATGCCTGATGAAATTATTGAAGAAGTACAAACTCCTGAAACGGATAACCCTGAAGTAGACACTCCTGAAGTGGCTGCAACAGAGGACTCTGAGACGGTTGATCCAGTGGAAGCTGTTGTTCAAGAACGCCTTGCACAAATGAAAACTAACATGGATCGTATGTCTAAAGAGCGTGATGACGCTTTGAAAGTTAAAAACCAAATGGAGGCAGACGCTAAATCAGCGAAGATTGCACAGTTGGAAAAGGATGGTAAACTACAAGAAGTAGCAGAAATGAAAATTGCTGATCTTGAAGCCAAGCTATCTATCTATCAAGCAGAAAACACGAAATTAAACCGTGATAGTGTTCTACAGAGCGCTCTAGCGGGTTTAGACTTTAAAAATGATCGTAGTCGCGAAATGGCTTATAAAGACATTGTTGAGCAACTATCTCAAAATGAAGACGGAGGGTGGAGACACAACTCTGGTACTTCTATAGACGATTTTGTCGCTGGATACTCTAAGAGTGAAGACAACTCTTTCTTATTCCGTGTTAAGTCCAATACTGGATCTGGCGCGGCTAACAACGCAGGTGTTTCTAACATTTCTCAAAAGAAGAGTATGTCAGAAATGTCTACCTCAGAAATGATCGCAGCAGCCGAAAAAGGTCAGCTGGGTTCGTTTAACATATAATAGTTCTATAAAGGAATACACTAATGGCTATTACAAATACTGCTTTTCAGAATGTGGCTCTTGCTATCTCCGCTTACAGCGACGAAGCTTACACATTTGAACAGAAACTTAACTCAACAGGTATTGTAGGCAATCGCGCCGACATTACTGCTGATGGCGAAAGCTTTATTGGTCAGTTTCGTTACTACAAGCCACTCGCAGCAACCGTAAACGTTGCTTCGCTTGCAAGTGCTACTGACGGTACGTACACCAACGTCACAACTGACATTGCTGACTATGTTAAAACTGTTCGTACCTTTGGTGCGCAGCAAGTAAACATGCAAGAAGTTGTATCAAAGCAAGACGGTCTTGCAAAGATCGCCCGTGACTTTGCTGAAGTTCGCGCACAAGATGAGCATAACGCTCTGTTGTCTGTCCTCAAAGGTGTCGCTCTTAGCGAAGTTACTTTGGGTGACAAAGGTGGTTCGGGTGCTGGTGGTTATATTGCCTTTGACACAGATGGTGATACTGCTTCAACTGGTCACTTTGTTGACGTTAACGCGCTGGGCCTCTATGGTGCTGCTGCAACTGGTGCTGGCGATCAGCGTAAGTTGTTTGACTCCTCGGCTGCTGGTGCTGCCCGTGGTGAGCGTCTCTTCCGCGCAATTGGCGCTGGCATGAAAGACCGTGAAGCTGACTTCATGTACCTCGTAACTTCACCAGAGCAAATGGCTGAAATGCGTGCTGCTAACCTAATCGACGAAACCACTATTACAGATGGTAACCTGAATTTTAGCACTATCTTTGGTGGTAAATTCCGTTTGATTATGACGCGTGCAAATCAGATGATTGCTGGTGCAGCTTCTAACGACTTGAACGCCCGTTCTACTAAGTGTTCTTTTGTCATTAACCCTGCAGCCGTGACTGCGGCTCCTGTAAGTGTTCCAACCCCTGTAGAAGTAGACCGTGATGCGGCTTCTTATACTGGTGGTGGTTCTACTAACATCTGGTATCGCTATGGCTTTATCATGCATCCAAATGGTTATGACTGGAATGGCGCAACTAACGCGTTTGCAACCAACGCAACTCTTGGTGCTGCTGCGTCTTACACCCGTAAGGCCGCTGCGTTGAACTTGGACATTCTGCCCATTTTCCACTCTTAAGTTATTGAAAGGAGGAACTAATGCCCTTAACCGTAAACACAAACAGCTACGTAACAGAGACAGAAGCAGATACTTATTTTGAGACCCGTATTGACAGTGCCAACTGGACAGCTGCTAGTACTGAACTCAGAGAATCTGCGCTTGTAACAGCAACTCTGTTAGTGGATGATCATGCTTGGATCGGTGCGGCTGTTAGTTCCTCTCAAGCTTTGGCCTGGCCTCGTAATAATGCTATTTATAATGACACTAGGTTAGGATTTAATGTTACTATTGGTAACACCATAATCCCTAGCCAAGTCAAAGAAGCAGTGTACGAGCAAGCTTTACATTTAATTGATAATGAGGATATTCTTCAAGGAAAAACTCAAACATTTGAATCTATTTCGGTTGGTCCTATTTCTATTTCTGACTCTGACTCTACTTCAACTATCCCTATGAAGTCTTCTTTAGTTCTAAAGAAAATTAGACCCTTATTAAACAAAGCGTATGCCTCTGGCACTGGCGCAAGTTGGTGGAGGGCAAACTAATGAGTATGAAGTCTACAGTTACTAAAGCCGTAGATAAAGCCTTTTCTGCTGTAGGAGACTTAGCAGTTACGGCAACCCTTAGTAATAAGTCTGTAACTAGCTACAGTTTTTCTACTGGGCAAGTTGCCTCTAGCGTTTTGACCGTTCCAACAAAAGTAATTATAACTACTACTTCTAGCTCTAGCAGAGGAAGTTCTAAATTACTTGGGATTATAAAGTCTGGGGTTTCTGTAGACGTATATGATACCTTAACTGTTGGCAAGGTTTCTTATAACATAGAAAGCCATGTTGACAACGGTTATACAATAGAACTACAGTTAGTAAAGGAGGCAGTATGACTTTTACAAGTTTAAAAGCTGCTATTGAGTTAGTTTTTAGTGGTTCTTCTTGGACTACTAATAATATTTCTATATACCCTGATAACTATCAAGGTACAATTTCTAACCAAAATGAATTCTGTAGGCTAAACATTTTACCTGCCTCCTCTGGAAGTAACTATGGAGGTAGCAAAAATTTTTCAGGCTCAATGATTGTATCAATTTATGTAAAAGCAGGGGAAGGTCAATCTAGAATGATGGCAATTGCTGATATTTTAGATGTTCTCTTTGCTAACAAAAAGCTAAATAACGGCCCAGAACTTGGTTCTTCTTATCTTCAGATAGGTGGAATTGATTCTGCTAATTCTGCGCTTTACACAGCGCAATACGTAATACCATTTAAAACATATGGAGAATAACTAAATGGCACATATTTCCGATCTACGCGCAGGTATTTTTACCTACCTCGACATGTACACTGCTGCCTCTGGCTTAGCTGCTGCTGACACAGACGCAGAGTTTAAGGCTCTTTTTGTAGGTTCTACACCTGGAACCGCAACCTCTGCTGACGGAGCAGTTGCTGGAGTTGACACTCAACTGTCATTTCCTTCAGTCCGTGAGTTCCCTTCAATCGGTACTCCTGCGAACATTGTTAACGTCCCTGTTTACGGTCAAAAGACCACTTCACAGGTTCAAGGTCAGTCCGATGCACCTAGTCTTGAAGTTACTGTTAACTACAATGCTACTGATATGGCAGACCTTCACGCTCTTGTTGGCACCCAAATTGCCTTCCGCTTTATGATGGCGGCTGCAGCTTGTACCCTTGACGAGCGTGTTAACACAGCGTTTGCAACTGCAAACACTTCCTTCTTCTTTAAAGGTAAGATTGAAGCGATTCTAGTAAACGCAAGCTTGACAGACGCTACTACAGCAACTATTACTTTGTCGGCTCAGACAGACTTTATTGGTCCGTCCACTAAGTAAAATAACAAGGGGTTCTTCTTTCTTAGGGGAACCCCACTATTCTAGAAATAGAGATCGCTAATGATAGGTCTCCTGAGAAAGTATTTAATGTATGGAAAAACCATTTAGTAAAAGTTTTGTTATGAGGACTACCTTCAGGCATATGAGGCGTAGTGTAGATATTAGTATTCGTAAGAGTTTTGAAAGGTTTCAAGACTTTGAAAATAATTCTGATACAGGAAAAGAAATTATGGAGACTCTGTCTGTTCTTCATACAGTAAGAAAAATGATGGATGATTTTCAAGAAGAAAATAGCCAGCTATTCACTGATAAAGTAAATTAGGAAAAATAATGAAAAAGTTTGTAAATAAAGAAATCACAGAGTCAGTCCCGTTTATGGGAGAAGAAGTTGATGTACGTCAGTTAAGTATTAGTTCTGTTTTTAAGATTCAAGACCTTGTAAAAAAGGCAGACAAATCTAAAGCAGAATCTGCTCAAATTAACCTGATGAAAGACGTCCTTCGAATGGCAGTAGTTGGTGCTGAAGACATGACTAACGAAGATTTTGATAGCTTACCGCTAGGAGAGCTTACTATGTTATCTACAAAAGTCCTGAGTATATCGGGGCTAGGTGATAATCCAGAGGCTCAAGCGGTGGGAAACTCACCACAGAAGAATTAAACCTTTATGAAATAGCTTACTTTCTTAGTACTCCTGTTCATAAAATGCTAACCGATATGCCTCATTCTGAGTATATAAAATGGCTAAGTTACTTTAAACAAAGACCGATAGGTTGGCGAGAGGATCAAAGAGCTTACTTAAATTTAGCGGCACAGGGAGTTAAGGAACCTCAAGAAAAGATTTTCCCAACTCTAAAAGCTTTAGCAGAAAATATTCCTGTAGAAATGAAAGCCTTACCAAAAGGCAAATTTTTAGAGAAAATGTTAACCGCTAAAGGAGGAGATATGGAGGGTTGGAAACCACCTTGGCAACAGTAAGCTTAAAAGTAGTTAATTTTAAAGAAACTATGAAAGACATAGAACAGGAAATCTTAGAAAAAGGCACACTGGGTCTTCACGAAAAGATTGATTTTGCTACAGAAGCTCTGCAAAGAGTTACTCCTGTAGACACAGGAAACGCCCGTGAGGGTTGGATAAACAAGAAAGACAGGTCAGTTCTTAGTAAAGACCCCAAGGGCGGTACTATAGAAAACCCTGTCGAATACGTACCTGAGTTAAACAAAGGACACAGTAAACAAGCACCAAAGTTTTTTATCGAACAAGTGCTAATTACTGTTGGCTTACTAGAACCCTAAGTAAGCTTGCCCCTGATGGCTTCTCTATATCGAGAATACCGTTAGGGGCTATTTTATTTAAAGGAGATACACCATATGACACAAGGTGTTAAGATTAAAGTAACTGCTGATAGTAGTCAGGCACGTAGCGATTTTGCTAATCTATCTAAATCTGTAAAAAATATTGAACAACGCGGCGAAGCAATGTCTAAGATCTTTAGGGGTCTTGCTATTGGCGCAGGGTTTATGGCAAGTTTTACTGTTCTAACGAAGGCAATAAGTCGTTCTTCTGACGCTGTTATTAAACTAGAAAATAGTTTAAAGGTAGTAATGCCAGCAGGACAAAATCTTAAAGGAATGATGCAAGAGCTAAGGGTTGTCTCTGAACAAACAAGAGCGCCTATAGCTAACGTAGCTTTGACCTTTAACCGCCTAGCTATGGCAATGCAAAATAAAGTTTTAACAAAAGATATTGTTAAGGTTACCAAGAATATTCAAATGGCAGCAGCAATTTCTGGTGCAACTGCTGAAGAAGCTAATAGAGCTATTCGACAGTTAGGTCAAGGTCTTCAGGGTGGAGTTCTCAGAGCCGAAGAGTACAACTCTATTATCGACGGTATGCCACGCTTAGCTAAGGCCATAGCTGATGGCATGGGTGTTCCCTTAGACGGTCTTAGGGAGGCTATGCTTGCAGGTCAACTTACCTCTAAAGTTATGTTTAAAGCTATACGAGGTGAGACTGAAAAGTTAAAAGAAGAGTTTATGCAAACTAAGGCTACCATTGACCAAATTACGGCTTTAATGGGAGACGAGTTTAATAGGGCTTTAGAAGCTATTGGTGATGTAACAGGCATAACTAAATTTATTAGACAAGACTTGATGGGACTTAGAACAGTTTTTAAGTTTGTAGCGGATAACGCGAGATTTTTTGCTGCGTCAGCTCAGTTAGAGTTTTTGTTATTTATTAGTGAAACTAAAACTTTTTTTCGCAAGTGGCAAGAAGCCATTGGTGGTTACTTTTCAAAACTTTTTGGACCAATGCTCGACAAATTGCAACCAATAACTACTTGGGTTGAGAATACTTTTGAGAAAACTAAAGCGCTAACTACGCAGCTTTTATTGTTTATTAGTCCTATTCAAAAGACTATTAAAGATATCTTTACATTCTCTGAAAAGTTTTTATCAGCTATTGCAGCAGCTAATTTTGATAAGCTATCGAATTTAAAACTGCCTGAGCTAACGTTCTTTGACAAAAACGGTGAAGGGTTTGAAATACCAAATCTAGAGGATTTACTACTGCCTCAGTTTAACTTACAGTTTTTAAACGATTATATTTCAAGGTTTAAGCTTGATCAAATAGACTTTACTGACCTTACAATAACCTTACCTGACTTTTCTGCAGCGTTAGCTACTTTCATGCCTGATAGTAGTCTTAGTACAGTTTCAGAAAGAATTAAAAACTTTCTTGGCATTGGTGAGCAAGGAGGGGGCATTCTTGGTTTCTTTAACAAGTTGTATAAAGATACTTTTTTAAGCTCTCCGTGGCCCGACATGTGGAATGATAAGGGGGTTAATAACCCAGTTTATTTTAATCCAAGTAGCAAGATTGTTGTTAAGATTAAAGCTTGGGCAGGAAGTATTCAAAGTTTGTTTACAAACCTTTTCAATACAGCTGGTACAGGTTGGTCAGAATTTTCTGATGACCTTCTTAACTTAGACCTTCCTGACGAGTTAACTACGGGTTCAACTACAACTCTGCGCACTCCTTTAGGAAGCCTATTTGATAATATTGCAAAAGCTTGGGAAAAAGGAAGAGTTGAGCTAGAGGCTCAAATTAGAGCTTTTGACCTAGCAGCAGTAATTGGAGCGGTTAAAAATAAAACTGAAATAGCCTTACAAAGTCTTATAGATCTTTTTGCTATAAGACTTCCAGTAGAAGTCCCCCAAGGGATTGATGCGGGGCTAGACTCCTCAGAAAAAATCTTGAAAAGAACTTCTCTTGGAAACCTTTTCGCAAACATTGCACGATCTTGGGGGTTAGATCAAACAACTGCTATACGGGCTACCGAAACTTGGGGTGGTGTTCTAGCTTTATCAATAAACTCAACCAAACTTGCTTTAACTCAAAGCCTTGACTCTCTTAAAAATCTATTTAAAACAGAAATAAAACTACCTCCAGGTCTTGACGCAGGAGTAGATTCTGGAGTTTATATTACTCCTCTTGGCCAAGTTTTAAATAGTTTAAAAGAAGAGTATCAAAGCTTTTTACATTCTATTTTGACAAACGATGTAGGCGTTGCTGGAGGTGGTTTTGTTGTTGTTGACTCCCCTATTGGAATTGCAGTTAAAGAGACTAAAAGGTTTCTTAAAGAACAAATTATTGAAGCCCAAAAATTAAAAGACCAATTTTTAAATCTTGCTTTCTATAAACAAGAACCTGTAGATTTTCTTGGCGATCCGGGAATGGCTACTACAAAGAGTTCCTCTGATCTTAATGATTTTGCTACAGAAGTTTCTAATACTTACGACAGAGCTTCAGACTCTCTTAATAGATTTAGAGATTCTCTAATTAACGTTTTTACTGTAACTAAACAAGTTGGATTTCAAGGTCGAGAAACAGAAACAAGCCTTGCAAATTTTAGTGAAATAAAAGAAAATATTGAAGAGATTTTTATTGATATTAAAATAAGTGAAAACGCTGTAAAAGTTATAGAAAATTTAAAAGAACTTGGCGTAGATAGAAAAGCAAGTTTTCAAATTCTTTTTGAAGATGTAACTCAAGCAGGAGCAGACTTTGTTGATGCTGCCTTTAAAGCTATAACTTCTTTTGATGTAGAAGAGTTGCAAGGCGCAGGATTTTTAGCTTCTGCTTTTATTGCTGCTTTTGGCGTAAAAAACGCTGTTACTTTTCCAATAAAAATAGCATTAATTCCTGCAGCGCTTTCTAGCGAAGGTGCTCAAGAAATTGCAGGAAGTACAGCCGAGGGGGTGGGTAAACTTTTAAGGGCTATGATACTTCCCATGTCAGACGGGGAAGCAGACCAAGATTACGTTTCTGCTTTTATTAGCGGCCTTAGTAAAACTTTAATTTTGATTAAAGATCGTTTTAAAGAAGGTCTCTTCGGAGAAGATGCATTAGAATTTTCTATGCCAGATGAACTAACAACAGGGGCATCAACTACTACTACTGGAAGCTTTAAACCTGATACTTTTAATGGCATGGCTACAGAAATGGCAAAAGAGTTTTCTGCAACTTTTGGAACGGCTTTGCTTGCTGCTATAGCTGCAGGAATGATCTTTCCAGCTGCAGCTAAAGCAATTAAGTCAGCTATTATTGAAAAGTTAAACCCGTTTGATGATGGCAATCAAATGACAAAAGCAATTAACGGCTCTATGAACCGACAAACTCAACCTGTCATGGCAAGGGCTCAACAACGTGGGCAAACCATGGGCGCTAGAATGGGTAGAGGAATGGTAGCGGGAATTAAACTTGCTGGAATAGGGTTTGCTATACAACAAGCAGCAGGTTTAGCTACTAGCTTTATGGATCAGTCTACAGAAGAACAGCAGCAAAATGCAAAACTTCTTCAGGGAGCAGGAGATATAGCTGCTGGCATAGCCTACGGTGCTGCTGGAGGCTCTATTTTTGGACCTGCAGGAATGGCTATTGGTGGTGTTTTAGGGGGGTTTATAGCAGCAGGTATGTCTGACGCTATTGAAGATCCTCAGTTTAAAGCAGGTCTTATCCGTACTACTGAAAATATTTGGGAAACTGTTACTAGGAGTCTTGGAAACTTAGCTGAAAGTTTAGGTCAGCTTTGGAGTCGTATTTCAGGTTCTTACGGAATATCAGAGACAGATTCTCAAGAAATAGCAGCAGCGACTAGTCAAAGTAGTGGCCCTGTTAGAGATACTCCTATTTATGCTAGTTCAGGAATTCCCCCAGAGCAGCAAGCAAGAATAGCAGAGATGCGATTAAATTTTAATGATGAAAGCATTCTACCAGCAATTTTGGTACAACTTGGAAAAGTTCAAGCAGAAATTTTAAAGAATAGAGCCGAAGTTAAAGTTGCAGATCAAGAACTTACTAGCACTAATGATTTAATGGCTTCTTTAAAAAATCCTTTTCTTCCGATAAGTGAAGAATTACAAGCTATAATGGACGATACAGATCTTAACGCAAAAAGTGAAGAACTTGAAAGTACACTTATAGTTCTTGGTGAAATGGCTCAAAAAAGAGCAGATGCTGCTGCTGATGCAGAACTTGCACTTTCAGTCAGAGAAACAGGCTTGTTAGATGCTTTAAAAGAAATGAAAAAGACTTTTGCAAATGAAGGTGTTTCTGGAAAACTTGAAACAAATTCTGATTTTTCTGTATTTCTAAAGCCTATTCTTGATGCAGAGCTTAAAAGATTTGAAAGTGTACTTGATACATTAACAGACTCAGGTGTAAAAGAAGATCACACCAAACTTTTTGGCCCAGAAAGCAAAGCGTTTGCAGACAAACTTATAGAGGCTATTGATAAGGCTTTAGTTGCAAAATACGGCACTGGCGTAAAAATGGCAACAGGGGGTCTTGTACGAGGGTCAGGAACCGAAACTTCGGACGATATACCCGCAATGCTTTCTAACAACGAGTTTGTTATGAATGCCAAAGCTGTTCGTAAGTTTGGCCCTAACTATCTTTCTCGTATGAACCAAGGGTTAATGCCGATTGGTTTAAGCTATGGTGATGGTGTTACTAGTAATGTTGGTATTGGCCCTCTGGAAGTTAGGACTGGAAAATCTCTCGTAGGATTTGAAAGAGAAGTAAAAAAGCTTGTTGGTGCTTTGTCTAATAGCAAGGATCTTCTTGGCGGCACAGCGGATGCGACAAGAGTTATAGAAGCTATTACAAACGAACTAGAAGGTGGTGATCCAAAGTTAGCTGGTGCTATCTTTAACGCTTATGGAAGACAAGTTCAAGAAGCTATTGTATCAGGACTAAATGACGAAGACGCTGGCAAACTGGCTGGCGGCGTCGCTCAAGTACAAACTGATGTAGCGAAAAAGCGTGAAGAAGAACTTAGACAAGTTGCTGACAACGTACAGACAACTTTTGCTTCTCAACTAGCTAGCGGCTTTAAAACTGGTAAGTTTGGAAACCTTTTAGAAGGAGTTCTTGATCAGTTTACTAGTAGCTTTATCGATCTTGCTGTAGGAAACTTTTCTAAATCTTTATTTGATAACTCAGGCTTATCTGAAGGACTTTTCAGCGCTTTTGACGGTGCTGATCTCTTTGGTGGAAAGCTTGGGGGTGGACTGTTTAAGAAGAAGGTTGAAGAGGGAACAAAGAAAGCTTCTAAAGACGCATCAGGAGCAATGGATGAAGTTGCTTCAGAAACCGGACCCCTGTCAAGTCTTTGGACTAGTATAAAGGGTATTGGCGAAGGTCTTTTTGAAGGTATCGAAGGGTCTTTAGGCGGTATATTCGAGAACGGTAAAAAGCTTTTAGGCGGTATCTTTAATACTTTAATGGGGTCTGGCGGTAGCGGTGGCCTGTTTAGCATGATTACAGGGTCTGCCTTTGGGTCTATATTTATGTCTCAAGGTGGTATAGTCCCTAATACTTCTAGTTCTGTTACTGGAAGGGACAGTGTTCCCGCAATGTTAACTCCCGGAGAACTAGTGTTAAGTACTAATCAAGTTAGAAACTTAAACTCAGGCTCCGGTGGACAACAAGTAATAAATCTGAGTATTACAGGCGATATATCTCGTCAAACTAAGTCAGAAGTTATTAAAATGCTTCCACAGATTGCAGCAGGAGTTAACGCTAACAATAAAGAAAATAACTTTAGAAACTAACTATACAGTCACCCCTTCGGGGGTGGCTTTTTTATCCACAAAGCCCGTACAAGGAGAAAAGTATGACAAAGTATAAAGAACTATTCACCCACAAGAATGGGAAACTCTACTGGAAACAATCTAAAGGGCGTCAAGCGGCTGGCTCTGAGGCCGGAACTAATCACGGTGATGGTTACAAGACTGTGCGTATAGATGGCAAGGCTGTTTACGTACACAGGATCATTAAAGAGATGACTACAGGAAAGCCTGTAAAAAACGAGCTAGATCATAGAAATCGCAATAGAGCTGACAATAGACCTAGTAATTTGAAGGCCGCAACAAGAACTCAGAACAATTTGAACAGAAAATTCAAGAAAAAGTAAAAATTTTGACCATGTAAAAGTGGTCATTTTTTATCAAAAACTGCCCAAAAAGTGCTAAAAAGTGCCAAAATTGGCCCAAAAAGTGAGAAAAACAAGGCATCTATAATGAAGAAACTAATAGTGGTGGATTCCAATATACTGCATTAAGCGAGTATAAAAACCAAAAGGAAATACAAAATGACTAATATCGTATCTGGCAACACCCTCAATGTTAATTTTCGCAACACTGGTTTCGGTACTGACGAAGGCACACATACGTGCCAACTGTTTGAAATAGTAATTAACGAACAGCAAAAACCAGCCGCAATAATCTGTAATCCATTTGGAATGCAGGACACTAAATTGATCGCTCTGTTCAAAAATGATGGATGGACTTGCGATTTAGATTAAATTGTACGGGCTTAAATAGACAAAAAACTATCAAAAATGTCCCAAAAACTGAGAATTTTGGGGCATCTATAATGAAAAAACCAATAGTGGTGGATTCCAATGTACTGCAATACTGCGAGTACAAAAACCAAGAGGACTATAGTAATGACTATTTACACAACAAATAAGCCATCGGCTTGTGTACGGGCTTTGACTGCAATCGACACTTTCTGCAGTCTATTTTTAATAATACTGGCAGTGACATTTTTTATTGGTCTGGCAATAAAACCAGCCCATGCTGCTCCTGTAGATACGCCCACTACGTATTCCTACATCGACACCACTCCTGTGCCATCCGAGTGGGATGTGCGTACAGCAGTATGCGATCGTACTGACACTATTATTGGTGTTGGAGTGGGGATTGCTACTGGTATAGCAGCCACGATAGGTACTGTTGCAGGGATGACTCTAGTCGGACCTGGGATTGCTGCTGGAGCTACTGTTGGGCTATTGGGAGCAATCACTGCTCCTGTCCTCACGGGCAGCACTCTGGGTATAGGTGCGGGAATGCTGGCTGTTGTCGGAATTCCAGCTGGTTTTCTAGGATACACTGGTAGCTGCTTTGCCAGAAATAATTCGTGGTTTTATTAATACTACAGGGGGTATCAGAAATGGTATCCCCGCCAAATTGTACGGGCTTTGCGTACAACAACATACAGCAATACTGCGTGTATGACCCCCAAGAGGAGACTATACTATGGAACTACTAAATATAGCTACACTCGTATGTGAAAACTACAATCTAGTGACTGTGTTTGACACAGCACTAATTGAATATAGTGGAGAGGAATGCTTTTATCTCCCTACGTGGAACGAAACGCCACGGACTATCCAATGGCTTATCTCTCATGCGATGGTGCAGTCATGAGTGATGTTTTTATAATGGTAGTCGCAGGGGGGATCACTAGATTCTTGCTCTGCGGCTTAATCTCTACTTTTCTTAAGTGGAAAACACCGTGGTGGGGATCACCGATTGGCTTTCTAGTAGCAACTGCAATTGTTGTGTATGCTACAGTCACAGGAACAACTGGTGAAGCTGGCACTTCTGGCTACATTGGATTCTTTTTGCCTGAGTTTTTATTTGGGCTTTTTCCAAAGAAAAAGAAAAGGAAGAAAAAATGAGTGTAGCACTTAGATTATTCAGAGGAACAACACGGTTGGAAGCTGATGACTTGCTTGCAGGGATTCAGGGTCGTTCTATCACTCACTGGTGTGAGTCAAAAGACAAGGCGCAGATGTATAGCAAAGGTGCTATCGTTTGTCTTACGTTTGATGAGGTTCCCCCTCAACTGAAGAACTACCGTGGAATTTGTGAGGGTGATAGTGTACATGGCACATTTACTGAGTACAAAATACCACACTCGTTCTTTTCTTCTACTCTACATAACTGGGCAGAAGACGACAGCTACGTAACAATAACAGGATAGGAGTTTAACTATGGAAAATGAAATAATGCTAACTACAGCCGCCCTAGTAACTTTATGGGTTATGCTGTCATGACCTATTTTAAAAACTTACTGAAGAAGTACTCTTGGGTAAGCTCAATAATCACATGGATAACTGTCGCGTTAATTGTAGTAGTTATTTATATTGCTCCTGCAAGGGCAGAAGTATCTTCTGAACTTCACGATGCTTGTCTTCGAGGGGAGTGGATGGTAGATGTAATTCACCACGCCCGTGAAGGTGATATTCCACCCGACTATGTTTTAGACTGGCTAGTAAGAAAAGGTCATAACAGTGAGATTATTAGTAATTTCATCATAATGATATACTACCAGTTTCCAGATAAAGACTTGGCGTTTTTATCAAGTGACTTTCTAGATTGGTGTTTAAATCAAAGAGACAAGGAGACTCTTTAATAATGATCCCATTGCTTGAGGCAGCAGTGTGTCTAGCTATGAATATGTTCTACGAAGCTCGCTCTGAGTCGGGCGTAGGACAATTCTACGTGGCAACTGTTACGTTAAATAGGGTACAGAGCGAACGCTACCCTAATAACGTTTGTGATGTGGTTTGGCAAAATAAACAATTTAGCTGGACTCACGACGGGAAACCAGATAACCCCATTAAACATGGGACAGAGTACGAAATAGAGTTATATAAGGCTATGTTAAAAGCTAGTATAAACATGATGAAAAAACCAGAAATGTTTATGTTCCACGGTATAACTCACTATCATACTGTTGATGTTATGCCCTTTTGGGCAAAAGGGAAGAAGCCGTTTACTAAAGTAGGTCGGCATTTATTTTATAAGGATATAGAATGAAGAAAAAAGACATCAGCTTTAAGTCTCTAGTAAAGCTAATCGATAAGAAATGGGGGCATACTTACATTGATGTCCCTGTTGCTGAAGAAAATAAACAAATCCCTGAAAGGAAGTCAGTATGAGAAATTTTCCAACCGTTAAAATGTTGTCCAAAGGTTTTAACTATAGCCTAAAGCACAACCAACCGTATTCGCCGCGAATCCACAGCGATCGGCTAATCGCAGTAGGACGTTATCTTAGTGGCATTCCCGCCACGCAAGCTGCGGAAGAAGCTGGATGTTGTGTAACATCCATAAAAAACTGGACTAAAACGTTCGAAAACGAAGTTGCTCGCTTAGACGGGTAATAAAAACTTTACCCTCTGCTGCCCTTCGGGGCGGTGGGGGGTTAACTAACCTTTAAATTTTTTTTTTTCGAAAGTAAATGAATGTTAACACTATATACTTTAGGTCTTATTTGCTACGCTCTTCACTTGGGTTATTACAAGGAAGGTGCTAGTCAACAAGACGAAGAGTAATATACTGTTATTGTGTTCCTAGAATAATTGGGTACTTTTTGTACAACGCCGATGTAAGGAAATAGTTAAGTATGAATACTTTAGAAGAACTTATTGAAGATCTAACTTATCGACAAGGATTCCTAGAAGGGCGTAATGCTGCGTTTTTCTTAAAAGAAGTAGATGCTGGATTTTTGATTGAATTTACCTATCCTCATATATTACAAGGACTAGAAAGAAAATCATCTTTAACAGATATAATTGCAGGAATGGGGGGTCGAATACGGCAGAAGTTAAAATTAAAACAAGACTCTATAAAGGCAGTACAAGCAGGTTGGTATATTCTACTTTCTTATTTTGAGCTAGATATACTAGGCTACTACTGCAAACATATGAAAGTTAAAAACAAGAGGTCTAAATATCCTACTTATCAGCTTAAAGTAAAAGACTGGGAATCTCTACAAAACATGATAGAGCTGGTAGACATAGAAATCTCTGACATGTTCCCTTGTAGTACACCAATTTCAGAGTGGCTTAATAAACAAACTGTTCACCCTGATAGTGGAAGACCGTTAATTAGAAACGCTCACGAAGATGCTTTAGAAGTTATCCCTGATGCAGATCTAGACTACTTAACTGAAACTCTTAACAAACTAACTGGTACAGGCTGGGTGATAAATCAAGAAGTGTTTGAAGTGTATCAAAAGTGTATGCACTTAGAAAAGAACCCCTTTAAGTTTTCAAAGGAAATTGATCCACAGAAGAAAGCGTCCTTGTTAATTGAAACAGAGGCAATAGAAAAGCTAGCCAAGAGACACCTAAACAACACCTTCTATCATCTGTACAACGTAGATTTTAGAGGTCGTATCTATCCAAATACTGCTTACTTGCATGAACAGTCTTCAGACAATGCCAAAGGCTTGTTGTTGTTAGACGAAGCAAGTCTGCTAGGAGAAAACGGCTTTTACTGGTTATGTGTACATACGGCTAACATGTGGGGAAATGATAAAGTTTCTCTCGATGAACGGGCCTTGTGGACTAGAGATAACTTTGACGACATAATGAGCTACGTTCAAAACTTTGCTAGATATGATAAGTGGATGGAAG
>Ga0307984_1000080_pt1 | contig 35461 bp, 25 predicted proteins | sample EllFjometageno78_FD_203169 | JGI IMG/M metagenome (GOLD analysis project Ga0307984, IMG submission 203169) | Marine microbial communities from Ellis Fjord, Antarctic Ocean - #78 | ecosystem: Environmental > Aquatic > Marine > Unclassified | place: Southern Ocean | collected 2014-10-09
GTTTGGGAAAATCCAGTAGTAATACGCGGCGACTTCTTTTCCATGATCTGGATGTCCTTCCGGAAGATCGAAGATTTCTGTGCCGCCATCTGTATATCCGATCTGCAGATTCATGTGGGGATAGAGCTCCGTTTTGTAGTTTCCGTAATCGAGTTCGCTGTTGAGGTCGTCGTGAACGAACGGGATGTGGAACCCTTCGAGATAATTGTCACAGTAGAGCGCCCAATGGCAGTTGATGATGTATTCCTTGCCGCGTGCGTCGTTGCGTTTGAACGACTCAAGCGGGAGGAAGCCGATGCGTTCGTTCATCTTGTCGAGAACTTCTGACAACGCGAAGGAGGGTTCCAGGGAAACGAACAAGTGCCCACACAGATCTTGTAACGAGAACTCCCGCAATCCCTCACACGCGCGGGGGAAGTTTTTGGCCTGAGAGAACTCGGGCATGGACTTGAAGTTTCCAGCCAAATCGTATTGGCGTCCGTGGTACATACACGTGAGCCCCTTCGCTTTTCCGGGGTTCGTCGCCACGAGATTTCCGCGGTGTGTACACACGTTACTCAGGCACTTGATGTCATCATTCTTGTCTCGCACGAGGAGGAGGGGCTCGTGTAAAAAATCCGGCAACAGCAAGAAAGGGTGTACCGTTTCAGTAAGGGGAACTGCGCTTTCAGCGTCTCCAATCCATTGCCATGTTTTCAGAAAAACCGTTTCTTTGAGCTTCTCAAAGACCTCCTGACTTTGATAAAACCGAGGCGGCAGGGTCTCTGCAAGGGTAATATCTGGATTGATGAAAAACGTCTCCATTGTATTAAGCTTTTTCTCTTGAAATTAAGAAGTAGAATGGTATTCCTAGTAGAAATAAGATGAGCCCCGAAATTAGTACTTCAGATCCACATCCCACCATAATCCAAACTGTAAATGCAAAGGCACATATTGCGACTGCGCACTTCTTGTAAAACCCTGTACTGGATCTCTTGAGCAGGCGCACCAAGCTGATGATTGAAAAAAGGAATGGAATGGTGACTGCCAGGGTCGTCAGTTGCATCATGTATGAAAATGTGTCAACGAGGCTGTTTGAGTAGTTGAAAAGCATGAAGATGGACACAATACTACTTGAGATTACAATTCCATAGATGGGCGAATGAGAGGTGTTGACCTTCCCGAATATTTTCGGGAACAAGCCCGCATGAGCTGCCGCCATAGGAATGGCGCCCTGCATCAGGATCCAACCGTTGAGTGCCCCCATGGTGGCGATGACAGCACCCGCGGCAACGATGTATTTGGCGGCTCCTCCCCAAAAGATCTCTGCGACATCTGCAAAAGGCGCACTCGATTCCGCCAATATCTCAGATGGAATCACCCCCATAATGGATACTGAGCTGATGATGTAAATGACGACCGTGGCGAGCGTCCCGAATACCGTTGCCTTTCTGACCGTTGTCGCGGAATCTTGAACACTGCCACTGGGGATGGTGGCACTCTCCATGCCTAAGAACGCGAAAAACGTCAGCATTGTCGTCGTTGTAATCACAGAAAAATCACTTTCTCCCGTCAAATTAAATGGGGTGAAGTTTTCTGCCTGAACGTAAAACATCCCCCAAATCCCAATGAGTATAATGGGCGCGATTTTAAGCGTGGTCGCAATGATTTGGACCAGAGCAACCGTTTTAATTTCCTTGGAATTAATCCACGTAAAGAACCAAACGATGGCGAGCCCAGTCGCAATAGCGGCCATGGCCGACGTTCCCAAGATCGGGAAAAACACAGCCAGATATCCGACGACCGCCACTGTGATCGCCGCATTCGCACACCAAATCGACACCCAATATCCCCACGCCACCAAATACGCAGCGAAGTCTCCCATGCCTAACCTTGTGTATGCAAAGGGCCCACCATTGGCTTCCGGTACAAGCTTTCCCAGGTACCCGAAAACGACGGCCAGTACCACCGCTCCCAAAGACGCACAAATCCACCCCACGATACTGATTCCTCCGAAAGCCGCGAGTGCGGCAGGCAACATGAAGATGCCGGAGCCGATCATGTTCCCTACGACGAGTGCTGTACACCCCCAGAATCCTATTTTTTTTGCGTTGTTGATGCCCAAGTTTTATAGGGCGTTAAGATAAATAGAACCCTCTCGCTTCTCCACGAAAGTGGGCACTCCTTGGTAGAAAAAAAAATCCACACTTATATTTGAGAAATAAATGAAGCAATACCTATGAACTGTTCATGATGTCTGATATGAAATGAGTTACTCCACGATTGCTCGGTGGGGCACGACTTTGCTGATTCTTGTTTTGCTGTTTGGACCCAGCATAGTTCAGATAGGCGAGTTTTTTGACGGCGTGACATATGCCGGAATTGCGCGCCAACTTAGTCTTGGGATGGGTGATCTATGGGCTCCCAGCTATTCGCCTTTTCTGTCGCCAGAATTTTTTGGTCATCTACCTGTTTGGCTGGGTTGGCATTCCGTTTTTTTTCGTGTACTTGGCGATCATTGGTGGGTCGATGGCGTGTTTCAAATGGTCAACTTGGCGTTGACATTGGGTGCTATGTATTGGTTGTGGAGGGAGGTTTGGGAATCTCAACCTTCTAGATCTCGTCCCAATTTCCAGGTTGTTATTTGGTTGTGGTTGACCGTTCCCATTGTTTTATGGACCTACCGAAATAACCTACTCGAAGTGGGCGTTAATGTTTTTGCCCTTGTCGCGGTTGCCGCATCGTTCAGAGCTGTGCGCGGGCAGTCTAAGTTGTCCTTGATGGTATGGTCTGCCATGGCCGCTTTGATGACCCTTGGCGCCATGGAGTCAAAAGGCGTAGTGGGTCTTTTCCCCCTCGCAACTGGAGCCGTTTTTTTCATTTTCCATGACAAAGGGAGAGGTCGAGCCACGGTGTTTTTAGTTCTTACCATGTGTTTCTTTGTGGTATTCTTGGGCGCCATGTTTTGGATTGTTCCAGAGACACTAGTCAACGTCAAGCAACATCTGCAAATCCAACTTTTCCCTGCATTGGAAGGTGAATTGGATATTACAACCGGTTGGAGGGGGAAGATTCTATTCGAGGGCTTGCTTCATCTACTTCCTGTTGTTTTCTTAACTGCTTGTTGGGCCTGGCGCCGCCCCTTCGTTTGGACCCGAAAACAAAAGCAGATCTTTTGGTCACTTGTGGGAATCGGGTTGTTGGCCTCACTGCCTTTGTGCATTTCGTTCAAGCAACGTACGTTTTATTTAATTCCCTCCATGCCATACTTTGTCATGGCCGCCTCTGTGTTTTGGTCCAATTTAGAGCCATTTAAACGGATCTCTAAAAAGGCCTTTACACGATTGAGGTGGGGATGGTGGGCTGGGATGGTGGCTGCTTTGATGTTCTTGGGGTCAATTTTCGGGAACATATCCAGAGACAAAGCTAAATGGGAGATCGCCATCCAAGCGGCGAATGAATTTGAGCCGGGTACAGTCTTCTTCGTCAGTACAGAAATGGTTAATGACTACGCACTAATCGCTTGTTTTGTGCGGACAGGCTCAATGTACATTTCCGATCATCCAAGTGAGTCGATGACCCATGAAATTCGCGCCATTCAAGTTGACCAAACTACACGATACGTCATTTCACCACTCTCCGAGTGAAATCCGATGACCGATCGGTCATGCCATTTACGTTGAATACGATTTCATGAAACGGAATGCGCTCTTTTTTAACCCAAACTAAAAACCCCACTTCTATAAGAATTAGAATTAACGATGTTGCAACAGCTAAGCTCATTTGTGAGGGTTTGTCTTCGAATTAAATGTTAACTTGATCATTCAATCATACCATATAAAAATTTGTAACCTTGTCGAGAAATAAAAGATTTCTTGTCATGCTCTGTTAATGTAACTTATTTTCTACCTTCATCCGCAATATGAAAAACACTCTCTTTCTCCTTCTTTTTTTATCTCCACTGTTTAACTACTCTCAGGAAACTTTGAATGAGACCCTTGTACACGACGGGATCACACGTGAGTATGCGATACATATCCCACCTGGCTACGATGCAGAAAGCCCGGTCCCGCTCGTTTTCAGTCTGCACGGGTTCACGTCTAACAACGCCTTTCATATGCTCTACACGGGGTTTAACAATATCGCTGACACTGCGACCTTCATCATCGTGTATCCTCAGGGGACGCTTACTGCTGAAGGAGCTTCGCATTGGAATGTTGGAGGCTTTACCGCTGGAAGTACAACCGATGACGTGGGTTTTTTTGATGCTTTGATTGATGAAGTCTCAAGCAACTACAGCATCAACCCTGACAGAGTTTACAGTGCTGGGATGTCTAATGGTGGGTACATGAGCTTCCTTCTTGCATGCCAAATCAGTTCTAAAATCGCAGCCATCGCTTCAGTGACCGGCTCCATGACACCCTCAACGTATTATGAGTGCAACCCCGAACACCCCACTCCAGTGTTGCAAATTCATGGCACGACTGACGGCACGGTTCCTTACCAAGGAGGTGCAGGCTGGTCGCAATCGATCCCTAACGTTTTAGATTACTGGATCAATTACAACAACTGCGAGACAGACCCGATTGTCACGCCGTTTGCAGATATAGAACCAAATGACGGGTCTACTGCCGAACGCTATATTTGGGATTCGGGCGACAACGGCGTCACAACCGAGCATATAAAAGTCACAGGAGGTGGGCACGATTGGCCTGGCATTGGATTGGGGTATGGCAATATGGATCTCAGTGCAAGTATTGAAGTGTGGAAGTTCTTCATGCGCTTCGATATCAACGGCAGCCTCAATGCTGAAGTCAACGATGTGGTTGAAATCGATCACGAGAAGACGCTCCTTAAAATCGTAGACATCCTAGGCAGAGATGCTCGGGAGGTGAAAAATCAGATGCTCTTTTACATCTTTTCAGACGGCACGACGGAAAAACGATTTTTCACGGAGTAACCCTGTAAGTCAACAGCGATAGCCGAGGCGGCACTATTCCCCTCGGGAATAGATCTTCTCCCGACTGCCGTTGTCATACGATATGATCTGAATTCCAGAATCTTCTTTGTTGACTTTTTGGCCTAAAAGGTTGTGCCTGGAAATCTCAGACTTCGACGAGAAGGTGTCGCTTTCTGTTATTACAGAGGCGCTGCCTAAACTGATCCTCATGTCATAGGGGAACAATTGGAAGGTGTTGTTGACGTCCTCAAATACTTCAGGCATGGAGGCAACGATGAAATATACTTCAGTATCCGAGGGCAAAAGATTCAAGGTCAGTGAGCCTTGCAGGTCATTGCTCATGTTCAGGTCATGAAAAACGGCGCCGTAGATGTCGTTCTTCACCAGGACTTTGCCCTGAAAGTATGCGCTATTCCCATAGGTTCCTGTGGGGTTGCCATTGATTTCAAACGTGTAGGTTTCAGTCGTGCTGTTGAAGAGTCGATAGGTGTTGAAAGACCATGCATTCGTCACCACTGATTCCTCGGGCTGATACCATCCATTGCTGCCAGAGTTGGTGTACGTCTGAATGAATTCGTTGTCATCTAAAGGGTCCGCATAAGAGTTCCATTCGTTTTCATTTGTGATCGCCTGAATGGGAAGGATGAAATCGAAGTCGTTTGTCATATGTGCGGCCCAATCAATAAAATGATTTCGAAACGCACTTCCACCAATCTGATTGTACATGTACTCTTGGGGGAGTTCTTCTGTTCCGCTAAATAAACCTGAGGTAATGATGCTGTCTGGCACATCGGCTTCTTCGGTTAAATAATATAACAGCAGTGCCAAAGCATATTGATGCACATACCGTTGCCAATTGCTCGGGTAGGTTGATGGGTAATTGCTGAAGCTTAGCCAAAGCGGAACATGTGACATGCGTACGAGACTCTCAGCTTCTACAAAAGCCCTGGGCGCATCGATGTTTTCAACGCCTGAAAACCAATTTGCCGAAGCTTCAATATACCATTGGCTGTCACCAGAATAAGCGAATCCAGGCGCATTTGCATTGTATTGGAAAACGTGAAAGGTTTCATGACACGTGTTTTCCCAATCGTTGACAAGTCCTGTCGGTAACGTCAGGAATGGATATCCATTGGTATCGGTTCCCTGGCCATTTCCCCAGCCATATGGATAGAAAACATCATTTGCATTGCTTGGATTGTGGAGGTAGACATTGTAGAAATAGCCATCAATGGGATTGGGTGGATCCATCATGTTTAATTCATTGAGGCAGATGTCTCGGTAAGAAATCATGCTGTCTAACAAGACATCTACTTCTTCGGACAAGTCAAAATCATTGTCCCACCAAACCACATAGATATTTCGTGACATGGTGTCACACTCGACCACGTTTCCAAAAACAGTGTTCGTGGTAAGTTGAGATTTCGCTTCTGGAGTCAACGCGAAAAACAACATCACAACGAGTGATGTTTGGATTGCTTGCTGGATGTTGATGCTAAAGGGCATGGTCTGATTTTTTTTTAAAGTTAACGTTTTTCTTCTAATACTTGTCCTTTGTGGCAGTCACGAAGTGGTAATTTTGCAATGACACAAATTGTTGGAGAAAAGACGGGAAATGAAACGTACACATCAGACGGATACTGAAGAATGGTTCAATGCCATCTCACATGGAATGACTGCTTTGGCGGCAATTTTGGGTTTCGTACTGTTGGTCATGCTCGGGGTTTCATCTGAAAAGAGTTTTTCACTCTTCAGTGCTGTCGTCTATGGTTTGAGTCTGGTTTCACTGTATTCTTTTTCGACGCTCTACCATGGATTGAGAAATGGAAAGGCAAAGAAGGTGTTTCATATCCTTGACCATTGCGGAATCTATCTTCTTATTGCTGGCAGTTATACCCCTGTTCTCTTGGTCTCTATAGGTGGAACAACGGGGTGGGTTATTTTCGCCATTCAGTGGGCGTTTGCAGCCATCGGTATTGTCATTAAAGTCTTCTATACTGGAAAGTATGACTTAATCTCAACGTTGATGTATGCGGTGATGGGATGGATGATTGTGATCAGATGGCAGGATCTTGTAGACGCTATTCCAGGTCCAGCTTTGACGCTTTTAGTTGCAGGAGGGATCTCATATACTGCAGGCATCGTGTTTTACTTGTTGGATACACGGATGAAGTATTTGCACTTTGTATGGCATTTGTTCGTGATGGCAGGTAGCGTGCTTCATTTCATTATGATTGTGAAATATGTCATCGTCTGATATGCGGATGCTCAAATCGGTCTGACTTGGCCATTGTTTCATTTGTGATTGTGTGAGCCGACTCATTACAAGCACTCTCAAATACGACAAATCATAAAATCAGCAGGTACTTTGTTATTTTCATTGTCCTAAGATATGATATATTTGGAATCAATGAAAAACCTACAGAACCTTCTTATTGCCATCACACTCTTGTTCACGGCAATCACAACCCAAGCCCAAACCTTTGTTGTTCATCCTTACCTTCAAGATGCCGCACCGAATTCGATAAGAATTATGTGGGAAACATCTGCTGGGGCAGAGTCCGTTGTCTTGTGGGGGACCGAAGAAATGCTTGGGAATTCCACCAACGGAAATTCGTTCAGCTCAGTCGGGTCAGCTATGATGCATGATGTTCAGCTTACTGGACTGGAACGCTTTACAACGTATTACTATCAAGTTGTCACGGGTCAGGCTACTTCTGAGATTCAGTCCTTTAAGACGCCTCCTTTTGCCTCTGATGAGCAGGACTTCAGATTCGTTGCCATGAGTGACATGCAAAAAAGCAGTTCAGATCCACTCGTTTTTGATGAGGTCATCCACGATGGGGTGTTGGATTATTTGGAACAAAATCTCACGGGGGTTGTCTCAGAGGATTTGGCACTGGTGCTCATTCCGGGTGACCTTGTTGTTACTGGGAATTCTTATGGGCAGTGGGAGAATGATTTCTTTCAGTATTCCACAGACCTGATTGGCCAGGTTCCGGTGTATCCTGTGTTGGGCAACCACGAGTCGAATACACAGTATTACTTTCAGTACTTTCACCTTCCTGAGAATGGGACCGAGGGGTACGAAGAGCACTGGTGGTGGAAGGATTATGGCAATGTGCGTTTTATAGGTCTCGATTCGAATGGGCCTTACGACGGGGACGTGCAATTGGCTTGGTTGGAGGGTGTTTTGGCAAACACATGCCAAGCCGATTCCATTGACTTCGTCTTTGCCGAAGTTCACCATCCCTATAAATCGGAGCTATGGACCCCAGGGGAGAGCGACTTTACTGGGAGTGTGGTGGCGAGAATGGAAGCGTTTTCGAATGAGTGTGGCAAGCCGAGCATCCACTTTTTCGGTCACACGCATGGGTATTCAAGAGGTCAATCCAGAGATCACAAGCATGTTTGGATGAATGTGGCGACTGCAGGTGGGGCAATTGATTATTGGGGCGAATGGCCTCAAAACGATTACGAGGAATTCTCAGTGTCTGAAGACGACTGGGGCTTTGTGATGGTCGAGGTAGAGGCAGGAGATGACCCTAAGTTTTCTGTCAAAAGGTTGAGTCGTGGAGATGGCAATGTGGAATTAGATAACGCAGAGATCGATCACTTTTCAGTGAGTAAAATAGATTATGCCATCACGACACCTACGCCGATGTATCCCGTAGATATTGAGATTGCTCCCGAGTGTGTCATCCTTCGTGGATCCGCTTTTGACATTGAAGGGATGCACGGCGCGTCGCATTGGCAGATTACAGATACGCAAGGCGATTACAGCAATCCACTTGGCGATGTTTGGGAACAATTTCAAAACCTCTACTTCAACGTTGACACACAAGAAGGTGAACTTATTACAGAAGAGTATATGCCTGGCATGCCAGAGAATTCGCAGTTGTGGTGGCGTGTTCGGTACAGAGATAAAGAGCTGAACTGGAGTGATTGGAGCGATGAAGCGGCTTTTTCAACCGGTACATCTTCGATGAGCGATAACTTACTGGCAAACCCAGGTGCAGAGCAGGGGTTGGGTTCCTGGGTGATCGATCAAGGGGTGTGCGAATCGATGCTTGCTGGAGATTGTTCCGGAACGACCCCATTTTCTGACGACTATTATTTCTGTGTGGGAGGTCTTTGTACAGAAAGTGCTGTTGGGATTATGCACCAAGACATTGATGTGACCTCCTATTCAGACTCGATTGACATGGGCGTGTTTAATGTCAGCTTCGGGGCGATGATGTCCGACTGGAGTGGTGCCGATGTGCCAGAAATGCGCGTGTTGTTTTTAACGCTGGGTGGCACACAAATTGGCGCAACAGATTACTATGCCGGGCCCTACGTAAACTGGACGCTTGTGGAAGGCAATCTTGCAATCCCCGCTTTAACCCGTGTGATCAGATGCGAGCTCAAAGGCACCCGCAATGAGGGCGTAGACAATGATTCATACTTCGACGATGTTTTTGTCAAAGTGGGGAGCCCCACTTTGTGCGAACAAGCCCCCTCTAGCCTGCCTTCCATTATGCCACACCTGACGTCACTCATTGCTTTTCCAAACCCAGCGATTGAAGATGTTACGATAGAGTTTGGTTCACTTTCAGGGGAGGACATTCAAGTGAGGATTTTTGATTCTGTGGGCAGAAAAGTCCAAGCTGAAGTGCGCATGATGCGAGATAAAGTCACAATCTCGCGCGGGAATTTGAAAGCTGGAAATTACCAGGTTCTCGTCATCCATCAAGACGGAAGGTCTGGAGCGGTGTCATTTGTATTTGAATGAAAAAATGATCTGCTCATTATTTATGATATGGGATTAAACGTTTTTAAATTTGAATCGTCTCATTGCAATAGAACCCTTTTAAGAAGTAAATCCTCATTACCATTAAGAAAATTACATGAAAAACATTTTACTCGGAGTTGCATTGTTTTTGGTCACACTTTTATCGTTCGGTCAATCTTTTGAAGGGTTTGCCCTCTACAATGCTCAGGGGTCGAATACGACGTATTTAATTGATGAAAATCTGAATATCGCCCATACTTGGAATCTGACAACAGAGTGCAATTACACGGTGCAGTTAAAGGACAATGGAAATCTGGTTCGTGGAACGAAAAACAATGGAAATCTATTGGATGGTGCGGCAGAAGCGGGTAGGGTACAAGAATTAGATCCGTTGGGGAACATCGTTTGGGATTACATCTATTCCAACTCTGATCACCTAAGTCACCACGATTTGACCTTGGTGGGAGACAATGTTCTGCTGACCGCTTGGGAAGTAAAAACGGTTTCAGAAGTAAACGCAGAAGGATATAACAACACTGATTCTGACAAATGGCCGACACATTTCATTGAGTTGGCTCCAGATGGAAATGGCGGCGCTGAGATCGTGTGGGAATGGCATATTTGGGATCACTTGTGTCAAGATACAGATGCAAGCCTCCCGAACTATACTGCAGCAATCTCCAATCACCCTGAGCTGATCGATATCAATATGATTCAGCAAATGGGTGGCCCAGGCCCAGGACCATCAGGAGGAGATTGGTTCCACGTGAATGGCGTTGATTACAATGAAGCGTTAGACCAAATCTCTTTTTCTTCACGCTTTGCCTCTGAGATTTACATCATTGACCACAGTACAACAACAGAAGAGGCTGCGTCTCACATGGGTGGCAATTCTGGAATGGGTGGTGATATACTATACCGCTGGGGAAATCCCTCGAACTATGGCATGTCAGGCGCTCGGACAATCCCCAATGCCGTTCACGACGTGAGGTGGATTACGGACGATGGCAGACCCAACGGCGGTTACTTACAGATCTTCAACAACAGCGGAGTCAGCAACAATCAATCTGCCATTGACGGCATTGAAACACCTTTTGACGAAGCGACTGGAACCTACACATTAAACCCTGGAGAGCCCTACGGTCCCTCTACCTACACCACGAGATATGCGTGTGCATACTCTGCCAGTGGTCAATCTTCTTCTGACAGAATGTCGAATGGAAACATCTATGTGAATGCTTCAGCAGGTCAGAACGGTGCAGGTGTCATGTATGAGGTTGATGCAGAGGGGAATATCGTTTGGGGTCCCTACAATTCGCAAACACCGAAAGGATTTCGATATGAGTGTGACCATCCAGGTGTCATCGCTCTCGAGTCATTTATGAATGCTTCTACGAGTTCGTGCTTCACATCATCTATAGGTGAAATAGATGCTTCTTTTCTCATTTACCCCAATCCCACAAATGGGATTGGGTCGATTGATCTGGGTGCGCTCAATCAAAATTACACCGCGTTCACGGTTACAAATATTACAGGCCAAACCATTTACAGTGAATTGATAACCAACAGAACTCGAATTCAATTTGATTTAGAGGGGTACCCTGAAGGAATGTATTTTGTGAATGTCACGAATGGAAAAGGTGAGATGGTCTCGCAACGCATTTCTTATTTCAGATAGATGTTCTTTCGATTTATTTCCATCATCCTCATCGGTCTATCTTCATCGACGCTCTTTTCACAAAGTGCGTTTTATGAGACCGATGCGATTCGAGAAATACAGATCGATTTTTATGATGAAAATTGGGACCACCTTTTAGACAGTTTGTATGTTGAAGGTGAAAACGGCCGCATTTTGGCAAACGTATCCATCGATGGCAGCACCTATTACAGTGTAGGCGTTCGCTACAAAGGATACAGTTCAGTAAGTGTAAATAACATCAAGAATCCGTTTAACATCAAGTTAGACCATGTCATTGAGGATCAAAACCATGAGGGTATAGACAAGCTTAAACTTTCTAACGTCATCCACGACCCCTCATTTCTAAGAGAAGTGCTCTCGTACGAAGTCTGTCGAAAGTACATGCCCGCCTCGAATGCGAATTATGCGAATCTTTATATCAATGGCGTCTTATGGGGTTTGTACACGAATGTAGAGGCGGTCAATAAGGAGTTCCTGATCGAAAATTTCGGCAGCAAGTATTCCCCATTTTTCAAGTGCAATCCCGAGGATCTAAACATCCAAATAGGTGGTCTGAATTCTGATTTAAGCAACTCCCACGGTTCTGACAGTGCCGGTTATATGCCCTATTATGACATTGAGTCTGACTTCGGTTGGAACCATCTTTATCACCTCATTGACACGCTCAATACAGTCCCAGAGGAGATTGAGAAGGTGTTGAATGTTGACCGTACGTTGTGGATGCATGCTTTGAATTACAGCATGATCAATTTTGACTCTTACATCGGATACGGACAGAATTATTATCTGTATTTGGACCAAGCGAATCAGTTTAACCCCATCATTTGGGATTTAAACATGTCCTTCGGGAGTTTTCGACTGACAGATGCTTCTCAGCTTTTCTATGGCGGTTTTGATATTTCTCAAGCCCAAAACATGGATCCGCTCGTTCACCACAATTTCATTTCTGTTGCCCCTAGGCCACTGATGACAATCCTCTTTGAGTCTGAGAGAAACCGCAAAATGTACCTCGCGCATATTCGCACGATTATGGATGAGAATTTTGTCAATCAAGACTATTCGACCCGTGCAGAATCGCTCAAGGCGATGATCACTCAGGAGGTCCTGAACGATCCAAATAAATTCTATTCAAATGACGATTTCATCTCAAACATCGATGACCAAGTCGCATTGGTTTCCTCCATTTGTCCAGGCATTACACAGCTGATGGATGCACGTTCGGAATACTTGTCTGCGTATCCTGGCTATTCTGGAGCGCCTGCGATTTCAAACATCTCGAATACCTCAGAGGGTGCCATGTTGGGTGCAGATGTATGGATCAATGCTGAAATTGTAGATGCGACGTATGCGCATGTATCCTACAGGTTTGGCAACAACCAGCGGTTTGTTTCAGCCCAAATGTTTGACGATGGAAACCACAATGATGGCAGTGCGGGAGATGGGGTTTACGGTTGCAAAATTGAAGGTTGTAGCAATTCGGTGGATTATTATTTGTACGCGGACAACGCATCTTCGGGTGTGTTTTTGCCTGCCAGAGCGGCATATGAATTCTATCACATGCATTTTAACATCTCAAGTGGCGATCTGGTCATCAATGAGGTCATGTCAAACAATATGTCCATTGCTTCAGATCCGAGTGATGCTTTTGAAGACTGGATTGAGCTTTATAACACGACGCAGTTCCCGATTTCTACAAACAACCTGTATCTGTCTGATGACCTTTCAAACCCGTTGAAATGGGATTTGCCAAACCACGTGATCCCACCACACGGGTACTATGTTATTTGGGCTGATGAAGATGGCAACCAAGGGGAGGAGCATTCAAATTTTCAGTTGTCGAATGCTGGCGAAACCATCACATTGAGTCATGCGGACAGTTCTGTGATAGACAATGTGATCTATCCGATGCAAAACATAGACATTGCATACGGCAGAAGTCCAAATGGAGTCGGTGACTTTGCGATGCTCCCACCTACATTTAATGCGTCAAACGATATGGTGTCTGTCGTTTCTGAGCAACATACACATCTGTTGTCCGTTTCTCCGAATCCGTTTAAAGACCGTTTCACCATTCATTTGAAAGGTGGCTATTCTATTTCTGATTTGTATGGACGTGTCGTTCTGAAAGGGTCGAGCCCAGTTATTCACACCTCAGATTGGTCCCCGGGCGTGTATTACGTGCACATGGATCACGCGCCGTATCACGCGATTAAAATATTAAAAAATTAGATCATGATGAAGAAATACGCACTGGTTGTCCTCGGTTTTGCCACCCTGCTTCAGTTAAACGCTCAAGTCATTACAAATTACACGACATCAGAAGGTCTGCTAGATAATTACGTGGAGTGTGTGGAGGTTGACCTTCAGGATCATATTTGGTTTGGCACCTCAGTGGGATTGCAAATGTTCGATGGTGAAAATTGGGTAACCTACAACACCACAGATTATCCGGATATGGTGAGCGACAACATCAAGGTGATTCGCGCGATGAACAATGGAGATATTTGGATAGGTACGGACGTCGGTGCCTGCCGATTTGATGGGGCAGCTTGGACCACGTTTGACACTTCAAATGGCCTCAATCACAACAAAGTTTTAAGTATTGACGAAGCAGAAAATGGGGTTATTTGGATAGGGACTCAGACCGGTATTTCTTACTTTGATGGCTCTGAATGTAGTTCGATCGCTTCTCCACACTGGAGTGGTGTAAACGTGACAATCGCTGAAGCTCCAGATCACATATGGTTTGGATCGCCCATAGGTGGAATTACATTTTATGATGGGGTAGAGTACACGTCATATGACAGTTCTGACGGGTTGCTCAGCAACAATACAACGGATTTGTTGTTTGACAACGATGGCAACAAATGGGTGGGCACAGGTGTAGGGATTTCTGTTTTGGATGAAACCAACCTTGTCGTTTCTCAGTTTACTCAAATGTATATTTTACCTCCCCCTGATACATTAAACCAAATCGTAGATTTAGACATGGATTCTGAAGGAAGAATCTGGGCGGGCATCTATGTCGGATATTTGGGGGTCGGTGGTGTGGCAATGTGGGATGGGAATGAATGGATTGATTATGATGTGAGCGATGGTTTGGTGGGGCCAAATATCCGAGGCATTGCCATTGACTCTTTTGACAATGTCTGGGTGGCAACGTCAACTGGTGTTTCAAAAATCGGCGATCAAACGAGTGCAATTCATGACATACAGGAAACGGAAGTTTCTGTATTTCCAAATCCCTCTAACGGTACATTCACAATCGCACTGGGAGTGTATTGTGAATCTTGTATCCTTTCCGTTTTTGACACACAAGGTCGTTTGATTCAAAACAAAAGTGTGCTCAATTCAAGTGAAATAAATCTGGAGATCCAAGGAGAACCGGGCCCATATATCATTCACATTTTGAACAGAAACCGCCCCGGACATCTTGAGGTCATTTCTGTGATGAAGTTTTAACCGCGTTTGAGGTTATTTTTTCTTCTGGAAGGTTTTTGCCATGTACACGATGTCTCCGTTGGAAAAGGAGTTGTATATTTTTGATCCTTTTACCCCTGAGAATTCACGAAAAGAAGCCTTTAGCAAACCGGGGACATGTTCTGCAATCAGTCTTAATTTCCTGTCGTGAATCCGATCGAGGGCACGTACAACATCTTTTGAGATGACTCTCTCCGTTTTACATTCCCAGCCCGGGCGATCTAACATTTTTTCCAGATCAGAGATCTTCTCCTTCGGTCGGAAATCCACCCAGCTAAACCAACCTCCCGGTTTCAGTACGCGAATGACTTCCTCGAAAAACAATTCTTGATTGCCGTAGCAATGAGATGACTCTACATTAATGACCGCATCGAATGTGTCATTTGGAAAATCTAGTTTCTCCGCATCTCCTTGGATAAAAGTAAGTGTCTTTAAATCTTGGTGCATATCGGTTGCCAAATCAACAGCATTCTGAGAGTAGTCTAATCCTACCATTGTCTCAGGTTTGTGATATTCATTCACAAATGCAGCGCCTCCACCTCTTCCAGATCCTATTTCTAAGGCTTTAAGGCCACGAATTGGAATGGACGATGCTGCTGTGTCATACAACTGAATAAACAATCTGTTGTCCTCATCTTTTTTCTCTAGTACGGTATGTTTTGTGGTGTCGGCATCCTCATATCCATAGTTCATAAATGACCAGAGGTCTTCATGTCCACTTTTCGCTAACCTTTGGTACCACCATTTCCAGAAGGCCTTTTGCGTACTGGGAAACATTTTCATTATTGAAAGAAAAAAATGTGTCATTATAATTTAGTTGTTGTTGTTGTTGTTGTTGCTATTCGTCCTTGTCCACTAAAATAGAAAGGAAATTCTCCTCGCTTGCGCATCATGAATGCTTGTGGGCTATTGTTGCCAAATCACTTTTCGGCTTCCATCCTTGAGCAATGCGATGCTAAACTGCCCGGGGGGTGGTCCATAATGTAACTCACGTCCCATGAGGTCATACCAACATTGAACTTTTGTATGAGATTGAAGGTCGTCATCGGACAGGTCTATCATTGAAGTGGAAGAATCTGACCATGAAATAGGATAGCTGCATACCACTTCAGGCGTTCCCGCAAATAACCCAGACACAAGATCGAGTTGGCCTGAAAAGGGGTTTGTCAGAGACGAAGGTAGAATGAGGTAACGTGTTTCATTCATGTTGGGCCCTATGCCATATACATTTGGTGCAGAACTCAATTCTTCGGAAGCGAGAATCAAACCCTCAGCGTCCACCAATTGAAACCCTGCATATGGAAATGTATAGCTCGTTGTGTATATCGAAGACATGGAAACAGTGACAACTCCAGGCGTGTCTAATTCAGGTTGTAGGACTGAGTTTACAGTCACAACGATGGAATCACAAAGTTCATTTGAATTACCCCCACCAGATCCACAAGCCGAGTCACATTCTGCAAATGTCTCAAAAGGCACCACTCCACCACATCCACCCCATGTAAAAGATTCACAAGATTGTGAATCTTGATTGAAATAATATGCCTGTATCGCAGCGAAACATGGTCCCGGGTCAGGTTCCAAATCACAAGCAGACTGTGCGAATCCTTCACATCCTAGGCTTGCGAAGAGGATGAATGTAGAAAGTCGTAGAAGGTTTTTCATCAAATGCGAGATATTAATGTAGGTTAAGAAATATAGGTTCATTTGTTCTTAAATTGCAATGATGGATAGAATTAAATTTATTAAGGGGACGATCGCATCTGGTTTGGCTTTTTTTGCTGCGCCTTTTATTCCTACTGCATCATCTCAGGATGTGGATTCTGCTGAGTCTACCTATGATAGATTGCGAGAAAATGTCGGGTTTAATCATGTGCCAAATAATGAAATCAAGACGATGAATACGGTTTTACATAAAGCAAATACGAGAGGTTCAGCTGATCATGGTTGGTTGAAAGTAAACCACACGTTTAGTTTTGCAAATTATCACAACCCAGAGCGAATGCATTTCGGTGTGCTACGCGTCCTCAATGATGACTCTTTTTCTGGAGGGAAAGGATTCAGCACGCATCCTCATGACAACATGGAAATCATTACGATTCCTTTGCAGGGCGATCTTGAACACAAAGACAACATGGGCAATGGTACAATTATCAAAAGTGGAGATGTACAGGTAATGAGTGCTGGAACAGGGATTACACACAGCGAGTTTAATGCGAGTCAGGAATTTGACGTCAAGGTTTTGCAGATTTGGCTTTTTCCCAACAAAAAGAATGTTACCCCGAGATATGATCAACAAGCCATCAGAGATCTTGAAGTTCAGAATGAATTTTCTCAGATTCTGTCACCAAATGAAAATGATCAAGGTGTTTGGATCCATCAGAATGCGTGGTTCAGTGTCGGAGCGTTCAGTGAGCAAAAGTCTACAGAGTATACCTTAAATGCTGAGAACAACGGAGTCTATGCATTCATCATAGAGGGTGAGGCGACGATTGAGGGGCAGAAGTTAGAAAAGCGCGATGGGTTTGGAATTTGGGACACTGCTTCTATTTCTATCACAGTTGAAAAAGATTCCAGAATTTTATTGATGGAAGTTCCCATGACAATTTAAGTTCACGATTGTCACGCGTGAGTGGTACTTGATTTGCTAAGTTTACCACATGAAAAAAATCAGGATATTGTTTTATGTGATTGCCGGTATTTTTCTCATTCTGGGGGTGTCACTTTATATCTTTATTCAGAGATCGGCCACAGATTACAATTTTGAGATCTTTTCATCTGAAATAGGGAGTGATGTCAGAATTGTGTTCGATGACATGGCCGTCCCTCACATTTATGCTGAATCAGAGACAGATGCCATGTTCGCCCTTGGATATGTGCATGCTTCAGAGCGGTTGTGGCAGATGGATTTGCTTCGACGTGCTGGTGGGGGTGAGTTGTCCGAACTCCTCGGAGATGACATGATCGAGAACGACAGGTATTTGAGAACACTTGGGCTTAGAAACGCAGCGATCAAGGACGCCGCTGAGTTTGAACACACTTCGTCAGAAAAAACCAAGTCTGCGGCACTTGCATATTTAAAAGGCGTAAACACATTTATTGGTGAAGAAAATTATCCTGTTGAGTATTTACTTTTAGGGGCGACCCCTCAGCAGTTTCAAACTGTGGACATGTACAAAGTTGCTGGATTTATGGCCTATAGTTTTGCAATTCACATTAAAACGGAGCCCATCGTTGATTGGATCAAAACGAATTTCGATTCGACTTACTTGTCAGATGTCGCTTTCGGTGTGAAGGGGTTCACAAAAATCCCCACCCAAAACGCTTCTGTCGATGTTACTGCATTCTCTGATTTGGCAAATCGCCTCGATGAGAAATTGCCAGTCGCCCAATTTATAGGTTCGAATGCGTGGGTCATCTCCGGTTCGAAAACCAAATCAGGAGCGGTGTTGTTTTCCAACGACACGCATATGAAGTACGCCTCGCCTTCTGTTTGGTATGAAGCACATATAACCACTCCTGAGTTAGAATATTATGGAAATCACATCGCGGGAGTTCCATTTCCGCCCATAGGCCATTCAAGAAATAGGGCTTGGGGCATTACGATGTTTGTGAATGACGACATCGATTTGTACAAGGAAACAATCATTGGTGATCAGTATTTGTACGATGGAAAAATGGTTGACTTGGACGTTTCGCATGAGATCATACATGTGGCGGGCGGAGCGGATGTTGAGTTCGAAGTGAGAAGCACCATGCATGGGCCTTTGATTTCTGACAGTGTGTCTATGTGGTGGACCTACATGAAGTATCCAGAAAACTTAATCCAGGAGGCGTTCTACGGTCTGTCCAGAGCCGAAAGCATGGAGGAGGTTCAACATGCTGCGTCTTTGATTCACTCGCCAGGATTGAATGTCATGCATGGAGATATAGATGGGAATATAGCTTGGTGGGCTTCTGCGAAACTTCCTATCCGATCCCCGACAGCGGATTCAAAATCCATACAAGACGGCTCCCTTGCAGAGAATGATATACTGGGATGGTATGATTTCTCAAAAAACCCCCAGACGATCAATCCAGAAAGAGGGTTTGTATTTTCTACAAACAACTCACCTGAGGATGTTGATGGCGTTCATTATCCGGGGTATTACTATGCCGGGAATACGCGAGCGGCATCGATCATTCAAGCGCTTTCTTCGGACAAATCGGACTGGACCATGGAAGACTCTCAAGAAATGCAAATGGGCACGCATTCTCCTGTATATGAGCGCAACTGTGGGATGATGTGTGCATATGCTTCGGGAAATAATTTCGAAGGCGTATATGCTGAATATTTCGAGAAAATGAAAGATTGGAGAGGGACACACGGAATGGAAGAGGTCGAACCGACGATTTATTACAGATGGATGCACGCTGTGATTAAGGATGTTTTTAAAGATGAGTTGGGTGAGGAGAAATACCTCACGTTCAGGGGGACGATTGTTTGTGAAAACACATTCCCGCTCGTTCTTCTGAACAGTGATTCCCCATGGTGGGATGATCAAAGTACGGATGAAATTGAATCAGCACAACAGGTCGTGACCCGTGCTTTTCTGTCTGCAATGAATGAAATCATTGAAGATAGAGGCGATGACCCTTCGGCTTGGAAATACGGCACACTTCATCACCTCACGCACAAGCACGCGATGGGTGAAGTCTATCTTTTAGATGAACTATTTAATGTGGGTAGGTATGAAGTTCCATCGGCAAAAGACGCGCTTTGTAAATATGAATTTAAGTTAACCGATACTGTGGATTTCGAAGTATTCTCAGGTCCAGCAATGAGGGTGTCGGTTGATTTCGGTGATGTAAACGCCTCAGAAAGCATTCTCCCTACGGGACAATCTGGCAATGTGTTCAGTCCGTATTACGACAACCAAGCGGACATGTATCATTCAGGAGAGTTTCGCAAGCAGAGAATGGATCCAGAGGAGATTGAAGGCGTAAAAATAGGGGAGTCATTTATTCGCGTTCAATAAATTAACAGCAATCATTATATAATCTTACGTACATGAAAGTAATCGTATTAGGAGCGGGCCTTGTAGGTGCCCCCATGGCTTTTGACCTTGCCAAGGGCTCAGAGTTTGAAGTCACGGTAGCAGACATCAGCCGCACGAATCTAGAGAAGTTCACAGCTCACAACATTGCAACGGTGGAGGTCGATTTGGACAATGAGAATGCACTGTTACAGGTGCTTGAAAACCACGACTTGGTCTTGAATGCTGTTCCCGGATTTATGGGTTACCGCACCACAGAACGCATTTTAAAGGCAGGTAAAAATGTGGTAGACATCTCCTTTTTTCCTGAAGATGCGCTCACCTTAGATGGTTTGGCAAAAGAACATGGTGTGACAGCCATTGTGGATTGCGGTGTGGCACCTGGGATGAGTAACATCCTTCCCGGATATGTTGATTCAATTCTAGACCAAACCGATTCTATTTTAATCTATGTCGGCGGATTGCCTAAGGTGCGAGAGCTTCCATACGAGTACAAAGCCGTTTTTTCACCCATCGATGTCATTGAAGAATATACACGTCCCGCACGTTATATTGAGAATGGAAAGCTCGTGACAAAGCCTGCTTTGTCAGAACCTGAATTGCTTCAATTCGATATGGTGGGCACACTTGAGTCGTTTAACAGCGATGGGATCAGATCCCTCTCTAAGACAATGCCTCATATCCCCAATATCAAAGAAAAAACACTTCGTTACCCAGGTCACATCAGGTTGATGGAGATTATGCGAGAAGCCGGTTTTTTCAGCTCTGAACCCACAGAAGTAAACGGTGTAGATATTCGTCCCATAGATCTTACTGCGAAGCTTCTTTTCCCGCAATGGGAACTTAAGCCAGGAGAAGTTGACTACACGATCATGCGCATAGAAGTCGCTGGCGTCCTGAACGGTAAACCTGAACGACATACCTATACGCTTTTTGACGAGTATTGCCCAGAAACGAAGGTCCACAGTATGGCTCGTACTACTGGCTATACTGCGACGATGGCAATCAGGATGCTCGCTGAAGGATTATACGATGAGAAAGGAATCATTGTTCCCGAGTTTATCGGCAAGAATCACGCGTGTGTGAAGTTTATCCTTGATGGACTTGCGGAACGCGGGGTGAACTACGAATTAAAGATAGATTAGGAGCTGGATATCTTCGATGTAACCTCTATGTAGGGAGCGATTCTGACTGTGTTGTTAAAGAAGGTTTAACGCGATGTTCTTTATCTGATTTTCCCACTAGAAGTGGCGTACTGTTTCATAGATTTACAGTCAAAATCATACATCGCTTTTGAAAATGAGAAATCCAATTCTTATATGTTTTAAACTGTTGGCAATCAGTGTGCTCGTTTTATGCGGATGCAGTGATGATGGGAAAGTCATCGAAGCGAATGGAAGTGATTCTTCAGGGACGGGGATTTTTACAGGCAACAAATCACCTGAATCTTCAAAAAGTGAATCTTATCAGGTAAAAGCCATCGAAGTCCATCAAACGTCGAAGTACTCTTATTTGAAGGTTGAAGGAGAAGGTGACGGGTTAAGTGTGGGAGAGCCATATTGGATCGCTACGCTGAAGAACGACTTCATCGCAGGCGAAGAATATGTTTATACGGGTCGTTTGTTGATGAAAGAGTTCGAAAGCAAGGAATTTGGGAGAGTATTTGATCAAATATATTTTGTCTCTTTCATTGAAAAGTCAAGCCGTGCAACTCCGATTAACTCAACTGTTGAAGGCGTCGTTTCTATCGACGAAATTGTGTCTAACGCGGTCAGCTATGCAGGTAAAAAGGTGAAGGTGCAAGGCAAAGTTGTGAAAGTGAATGATGCAATCATGGACAGGAATTGGATTCATTTGACAGATGGGTCAGCGGGTGACTATGATTTTGTGGTCACTTCTAATGTAAGTGTCACTGTAGGGCATACAGTTGTATTTGAAGGGTTGATTTCGAGAAATAGAGATTTCGGTGCGGGATATAAGTATGCGCTACTTATGGAGGATGCGGTTACAATTAAATAAACGAAAGTGAAACGATTTTTTTCAACTTCTTTTGCTGGAATCTACATTCTGGTATTTGCTGTTTCAATAGCTGTCGCAACGTTTATAGAGAACGATTTCGGGACAAGTTCAGCAATGAAACTCGTGTTTCAAGCGAAGTGGTTTGAAGTGTTGTTGATATTGTTCTCCATCACACTCGTTGTCAATGTGGTGAAATATAAAATGATTCCACAAAAGAGATGGGCGCTGGTCATCTTTCATTTATCAATGGTGATGATCCTTGTAGGTGCTGGCGTAACCAGGTATTTCGGTTATGAAGGGACGATGCATATCCGAGAGGGGGAGTCTTCAGACACCATGCTTTCTCGTGAATCATATTTAAATTTCAAGGCTTCTTCCAATGGGAATAACTATGAATTTAGTGAGCCGGTTCTCTTTTCTTCAATTGGTAGCAACGCCTTCAATGAGAAATACAATGTGGCAGGTCGTTCGGTGAATGTGGAGGTGAAAGATATTTTGCCAAACCCAGCGAACATCCTTGCGCAGTCTTCTTCTGGTCAGCCTATTGTAAAGATTGTATACGGTGGGAGTGGTTCTAGGCAAGAGTTTTACATCGGAGAGGGAGAGAGAAGGACGCTTTTTGGCCTGAATTTCGATTTCAGTCAATCTTTAGCGGATTCATCCGCTGTAGATTTTTCTGAGACACCGGCAGATATAAATATTTATTTTTCAGACGGTGATTTGTTTATGAAGTCCCGTTCGGATTTGTCTGAGATGGTCATGATTAGCCAAACTAAGTCGGCACTCTCCGCAAATCAAGTTCATCCTCTCAAGCTAAGATCTCTATATGATACGGGCGACAAAGGCTTTGTTTTTGGAGATTTTCTTCCATCAGGCGAACTCAAGTTGACCAGCACGGGGCGGAAGCTTGAAAACAGTTCTACCATCGGTATTTCCTTGAAAGTCACGATTGATGATGTTGAATTCGAACGTTACATCTTCGGACGCAATGGCGCAGAAGGTCATGCAGAGGTCTTTCAAGTTGAAGGGTTGGAGTTTTCTGCCAGTTATGGATCAAAAAGAATCCAACTCCCTTTCAGTGTCTATCTGAATGATTTTATTATGGACAAATATCCAGGGACGAAAAGCCCCGCATCTTATGCCAGTGAAGTCACTTTGATTGACAATAGAAGTCAAATTCGAGAAGATCACAGGATCTTTATGAACAACGTCTTAGATCACGATGGTTTTCGTTTCTTTCAATCTTCCTTCGATGAGGATGAACTCGGGACGTATCTCAGTGTGAATCACGATTACTGGGGAACCATGATTACCTATTTCAGTTATGCGTTTTTTACTTTGGGACTAGTTATGGTTTTTTTCAGCAAAAAGACGAGATTTTATATCCTTTCACAAAAATTAAAAAAACTTCAGGACAAGAGATTTATATTCTTGACTTTGGTCTGTGTTTCTAGTTTCCTATCACAACCGGCTATCGCACAGGAGTCCATCAAACCAGTTCTCCCTGAATTGTTTTATGTCGACGATGACCATGCCGAGTTATTTAATACGGTGATCGTTCAGGATTTTAAGGGTCGCATGAAGCCCATGCAGACGCTTTCGAATGAACTCCTGCGCAAGGTCACTGGCAAGAGGAAATACAATGGTGTATCTGCAAGTACGACCGTGTTGTCGATGTATGCCGATGCTCAGAATTGGTATTCCGCGCCCATTATAGGGTATGGTAAAAACGCTGGAATTGCAGAAGTCATCGGTGTGTCTTCAGGGACCCTGGCCAGCTACAAGGATTTCTTCTTCGAAGATGGTTCTTACAAGCTTGGTGCTGAAATTCGTGATGTCACAGCTAAGAATCCTGCTGAAAGAGGGATGTATGGCAAGCAACTTCTTAAGGTTGATGAGCGGGTAAATATCGTGGGGATGATTTTTGCGGGATCTTTTTTCAAAGTGATTCCCATAGAAGGAGATGAGAACAATACTTGGGTGGGAGAGAGGTCAAGTAGACAAACTTCTCAAGAGCTGACTTCACCTGTTGCCCAAGCTTTTTTCAGTACGTATCGCCTCGCTCTTTACGATGCGATGCAGTCCGTTAAAAGTGGAGAAGCACAAACAGGCGCTGAAATTTATCAGCTCTGCGATAAAATTGTGTTAGAACTTAAGCAATACCAAATCGATCACGGTGCCGAAGTTATTCCCTCGAGCTCAAGAATCGCTGTTGAGATCGCTCTAAATAACTCGAACGTTTTTAATCGACTTGCACTTTATTATTTCATTCTTGGCTTGTTGTTTCTAGGCCTTCTTTTCTACTCAGTATTCTTTCCCGAAGGCAAGGCCAAAAAATTCAGGGCAGCTTTGGTAGCCCTCGTCATTGTCGGGTTTGTTTTCCATACCGCTGGTCTGGGAGCAAGATGGTATATTACTGGTCGAGCGCCGTGGAGCAATGGCTATGAATCAATGATTTATATTGCTTGGACTTCTGTGCTTGCTGGGTTGATTTTTACCCGCAAATCGCTTGGAGCGATGGCAGCGACGATGGTTCTGGGAGGCGCCATCCTTCTTATTGCGATGTTGAGTTATCTCGACCCTGAGATCACTCCACTCGTGCCAGTTCTTAAATCTTATTGGCTTACAATTCATGTTTCGCTTATCGCTGGATCGTACGGTTTTCTGATGCTTGGCGCAATTATTGGATTTATAAACTTGTTGTTGTATTTGATTCTGACGAAGAAAAACAAATCCGCGATTGTTAAGATCATCAAGGAAATGACGTACATCAGCGAAATGACCTTGACAGGTGGCATTGTACTGCTTAGTGTGGGAACGTATTTGGGGGGTGTTTGGGCGAATGAATCTTGGGGGAGGTATTGGGGATGGGATGCAAAGGAAACCTGGGCATTGGTTTCGATACTTGTGTACGCCTTCATATTGCACATGAGACTCATTCCGGGACTCAAGTCTGTTTTCGCCTATAATTTCGCCACCCTTTTCGGTCTTTCGTCCGTGATCATGACCTATTTCGGCGTGAATTACTATCTAAGTGGATTGCACTCCTACGCAGCGGGAGACCCTGTTCCTATTCCGAATTGGGTGTATTATGCAGTGGCCGCCGCCGCAATTGTGAGTTTCATTGCTTATATGAAAAAAAACAAGCACCAAATTTCTTAAATTTATCCCATGAAATATTTATTAGCCCTCTCTACTGTTTTGTTTTCTTTAATATCAATGGCACAATCTGACACAGATGCCACAGTCCGTCGTTGTGCTGTGATGCCTGCCTTTGGAGAGTGTGTGAATTCAGAAACTGCAGACATTTTCCGTTGCTCTTCTGTTGCGATCATGGAATATCTTGGTGGCGTTTTAAATTACCCTTCTGATGCCCTTGTGGCAGAAGTTTCCGGAACAGTTTACGTCATGTTTGTCATTGAAAAAGATGGTTCAACCTCTGGTATAGAGGTCATGCGTTCTATTCCTGTAGAAGACGATTCACTTTTAGATCTTGTGGCTTCCCTTGAACACGAAGCTGTAAATGCTGTAAAATCTCTGCCGGACTTTCGTCCGGGTACTGATGGCGTAAATCCGGTGAGGGTTGAATATGTCGTCCCTGTCAAGTTTGCTTTGAAATAAGCCGTCAATCGTTGGACACACACGATAGGTCAATCAAACGTTTGGCCCATATCTAATCCTGCGAGTTAACGCACTTTATTTGTAAGATCTTTTGACTTCAGAACACTCGATTTTAATATCTCATACATGACGCTTCTTACGAGTAACATCATACAATTAGAAGAGATTCGCGCGTTGTTAGAAAAGGTGCCAGAAGGTATCTATTCAACGAAACGAGAGGTTTTGAGTGGCGCCTCGATTGGACAGCACGTGAGACATCTTTTAGAATTCTACGTGACCCTTGAACAGGGGCTGAAGGCAAATGTGGTGTGTTATGATGCGCGGGCAAGAGATTTAAGTATCGAAACAGATTTGGCATATGCCATCCAAGTTGTAGACAAGGAAATTGTATTTATGTCCAGTTCCTTTTTTGACAATAACCCATTCAAAAGGAACATCACACTCAGAGCCAGCTATGGTGTAGATGTCTCGGTAGATATCGATATGGATACGACTGTAGAGCGAGAACTCGCGTATTGTCTAGATCATGCAATTCATCATTTGGCAATTATAAAAATCTCATTGATTGAAAGTGGGGTTGATTTAAAAATGGAGACAGATCTAGGGGTTGCCTCTTCCACGCTTAGATATCGCGAAATATGTGCACAGTAAGTTACGTGCCTGACCATTCAGGTGGATTTGTTCTCATATCAAGCAGAGATGAAAAGCCTGGTCGCAAGACCATGCGCCCAGAAAACGACAATGGAATGTTATACCCAAAAGACGCTGTTGCTGGAGGGACTTGGATTTCCGTTGATCAATCGGGGAGGGTCGGTTGTCTGTTAAACGGCGCGTTCGAAAAGCACACAAGTCAGAATAATTACACGAGAAGTCGAGGATCCCTGATTCTGGAAGCTTTTGGGTATGACAATATCGAGAATTTTTTCAAGAATGTAAACCTTTCGGGGGTAGAGCCATTCACCTTAATTGTCGTCGAAAACAACATGCTCTGGGAATTCAGATGGGATGCTAAAGTGAAATTTATCAAAGAATTTCCGGTTGATCACAAAAAGGTTTGGTCTTCATCAACCTTATATGATTCATCAGCGAAAGCGCAACGTCAAAGTTGGTTTCACTCTTGGAGAGGAGCTCCCTTAGATTTTCATTTTGAAAACCATTGCTCCGATCCTGGGGTAGATTTGAAAATGAAGCTTGACTCAGGAATTGAAACGGTCAGTATTACACAAGTAACCTCATTCCATTCGACGCGAATTTCAGGCACCGATTCCTCAGCGTCTCATTCTATGCCCCCACGCATGGCATATCACGATCTGGCACGTGGAGAAAAACACATGTCTGAATGTCTTGCGGTTTTACAATCGGAATCGTAGTCCCGAAAGCGTCTGTGACGCCTATGTGACCTATATTGTTATCTCAATCACCTAACGAATCGGGTGCGACTTTTATGGTCTCCATTGATGCTCTCAAGTATGTATGCACCTGATTCCAAGAAGGAGATGTCAATTCGCATTGAAGGTGAATTGGAATGTCCGCTGCGGATCATTTTACCCGCTGCATCATAGATGGTCCAGTCGGCAAGATCTCTTCCGTCATTTGAATTGACTGAAATGAAATCACGAGATGGGTTTGGGCTTATAGAAAGCGACAAAGGTTCTGGACTTTGAGGGTCACCTATATTGAGCGCAGCATCACGAATTCGGACGAAGTTTGAGTGAACGTATTCTTGGTTCACCATATCCCATGACTGTACTTCGATCGTTCCATCGTATTCAGCGTCTGGTGAAATCAGGACGGTAAATCGCTCGCCTGGGTAGATGTCGAGTTCCTCAACCCCGAAAGGTGTCGGGACAGGTCGACCATCTGACATGTAGCACATCGCGTCAAGTTCAGAGGGGATGATTAGTTTTGTGAGTGTGTACGCCATAGATCCCAAACGTAAAGCGAGGGATTCACCATTGGGACACGAGAGAATCGTCCCTGGCTCACCAGGGATCCCCGTACTTCCTGTTTCTAGCTGACTCCCCGAGCGTCCGTTTACCATGAAGTAGTCTGGGCGTATGTCGTGAAATGGATATGATTGAACGGGGTCTAGGTTTGTCGCTATTTCTAGGTCACTAAAGAGCAAGGGCGCATCGGAATAATATGCAGGGCCTCCCTCAAAGAGGACGCCTCCCGGATGACGTACCAGAATCATCCCATACATGCCCATCGTGAGGTGCAGGGTCGTTGTAACGTGGCAGTGATATAGAAAAGTGCCTGGTTCTGATGCCGTAAATGCGTAGGCACCCACTTCATCTTGAACGACAATAAATGACGTTGTGGGGACACCGTCATTTGCCTGATTGACATCAAGGCCATGGAGATGAATCGTATGAGACTCTGCGCTGTTGTTGACAAAAGCCAAGTTCACTTCGTCACCTGTTTCATATTCTAACAAGGGGCCGGGAACGGTGATATAACCATCCGAAGTAAGACCATATCCCCAAATAGGGATCTCCATGCCGCCATCAGAAATCAGGATACCGTCCATACCCGTAAATAAAAGCGGTGGAGGAGGAGAGAAGGTTTGAGCGACAGAGGGGGCAGCGTTATGGCAGAACAATGACGCGACAAACAGGAATGTGATACATACTCTCATGGCGTTATATTTATTAGTGTAATCATTCCGCCAGGGTAAAACCCAGAGTTTGTGACCGCGATTAAATTGTGGTTGTGTACGGGGTACATGCCTTCTTGATTTGCAATAAGTAAGAGCGTCACAGCTTCACCTTGTAGGAGCGGGGTCGTATCTTTACTCCAGCCTATTCTTGACGTCTGGATTGTGCTAGAAAGATATTCAACATGAAATCCATGGAAGTGAAGCACGTGGTCCATCATGCCACTGTTGACAATTGAAATTGTACATGTGTCCCCCAAAGCCATTGAGACGTATCCATTTGCATCTAATGCAGTATGTGGGTATGTATAAGCGTTGATCGAGAAGTAACGAGGTACATAAGGTTCATCATCAAGCAGCTCGCCACCAGAAGAAATAGAATCCATCCGCTCGGGCATGAAGTCAGCTAGATTCCAGTGAAATTGATGTGGCATATTTAGTCCCACTTTCAACACACCAGACAATCCCAAATACATGCCTCTCAGATCACTAGAGAAATAGCGGTAAGTCCCCATTGCCATAGGTGGGATTTCAAAAGTTGTGGTGTCGTTTGGCAGAATATCGACACCCAAACTCCAAATCCCATCTACCCCGAAATCATGGGGTTCCGTATCCATATTGATGACTGTCAGAAACAACGAAGCATCTGCGGACGTATTGAGTGCAACATTTGAGGTGTCAAAAACAGGTGTGTCATTAAACCTTAAGACAGACATCGTGTCTTGGGACTGATGCCAATCCCCGGTATTGATCCAGAGGGTGTCCTGTGCGAAAACATTCATATTGAGAGTGACACCTAAAATGATTAGGCCCAAACGGATGTGATTTCTCATGTTGTAGATCTTCATTAGTAATAAATATTACGTCTAACCTTCGCAATATATTTGGCCAAACGAATGACCTGTTTTGTGTATCCAAACTCGTTGTCATACCACGTATATAAGACAACGCTTTTTCCATCCTGACTTACGATGGTTGCGGGACTGTCAAAGACAGCACAACAATCGTTGCCGATGATGTCGTTGCTCACCAATTCTTCATTGACTGAAAAATGTATTTGATTGACCAAGTATCCAGTCAGTGCTGCTGTTTTAAGATGTTTATTGATCTCCTTCAGTGTTGTCGTTTTCTCAAGCTCCAGATTCATAATCGCGAGAGAGCCGTTCGGTGTTGGCACCCTGACAGCATTTGCAGTCAGTTTATTCTCTAAACTGGGGATCACTTTTGTGACGGCTTTTCCTGCGCCAGTTTCAGTGATGACCATGTTGACCGCAGCGGACCTTCCGCGACGTTCTTTTTTGTGGAGGTTGTCTAACAGGTTTTGGTCATTTGTATATGCGTGCACGGTTTCAATGTGTCCCCTTACGATTCCGAAATTGTCCTCAATGACTCTCAGAATAGGAGAGATGGCATTTGTGGTACAACTCGCAGCAGAAAAAACATGGTCCTTGTTAATGTCCAGATTGCTGTGGTTGATGCCGTAAACGATGTTTGGTATTCCTTTCCCGGGAGCTGTAAGTAAGACCTTGCTGATGCCATTTGCCTGAAGGTGCAAGCTGAGTGCCTCTTTGTCTCTATAGGCGCCTGTATTGTCGATTAACAACGCATCGTTTATGCCTCTTCCAGTGTAATCAATGACAGATGGATCTGAACTTGCGATGATCTGAATCCGTTGGCCATTGATGATTAAATGTTTGTTTTCGTAATCGATTTTAATGGTTCCGGGAAAACGACCATGAACGGAATCATTTTCAAGCAATGCGGCTCTTTTTTTCAGCGTAACGTCATCTATTGTTCGAAGGACGATCGCCCTAAGTCTAAGTTGTTGACCCTTTCCAGCTTGTTTAATAAGTTCTCTGGCTGCGAGTCGTCCTATTCGTCCAAATCCAAATAAGACAACATCCCTGGGTTCTATTGCTGAGCTGTCAAATTGATCGAAATGACTCAGCTTATTTGAGATAAAGTCAGTCATAGAGTTGAATCCTCCACCTTCGTTCATCCATTCATTTGCCAGTTTGCCGATGTCAATCTTCGCTGGCGCAATGTCCATGTTGTAGATCTCAGATGCGAGACGCGCAGAATCATTTACTTGAATAGGCTTTCCGACGACTTGAGATGCGTATTTGTGTAAATTCAAGATCTCGCCAATACTCTTGTCAATTAAATGGTTGCGAAACAAGACCAACTCAATGTTCTTCTCGAAAAGTAATTTGCCTATAGAATGCATCAGCTCTAAAGCTGTCTTCTCTTGATCTATGTAAGAGTTAAGTTCAGCACTGTAGGTCTCTTTCAAACTTTTAGATTGTGACATTTTATGCTTTGTGGTTGTATGAAGCAAACGGTTTAAATCAACACAAAGTTACTCCTAGAATAGGAATAGTGTCTTACAAAAGGACATTGTTTTTTCTCAATAAATTATCCCCCTAAGCGTCACAATCATATTAATCATATTATTTACTTACCTTACTGACAAATTATTTACAATGCGTTTTTTTACCTGTTCAAGTTTTTTGTTCGTGCTGCTTCTTGTGACGTCGAATCTCACCTTAGCCCAAACATCGAATGCCCCTACTTTTCACTTAGATATAGCCCCTATTATCTACAACAATTGTACAGAATGTCACAGAGTGGGGGAACTTGGGCCTATGCCCCTTACGACGTATGATGAGGTTGCTGCGAATGGGTATTATATCGAGTATGTGACACAATCGGGGTATATGCCACCTTGGACTCCGGATCACAACTACACAACATTAAATGGGGAGCGTTTCCTTACCGAGGAAGAGAAGCAAACCATTGTGGATTGGGTGGGTGCTGATATGCCAGAGGGCGATCCGTCTGACAATCCCGGGATGCCAGATTTTGAGATAGGCCTGCAATTGGGAAGTCCCGACCTTGTCCTGACAATGTCTGAGGCTTATCTGCACGGAGGCGATGGTCTTGAGCAATATCAAGTCTTTATCATCCCCACAGGTCTCACTGAAACTGTGGAAATATTGGCAGTAGAAATTGTCCCTTCTAACAAAGCGATTGCCCATCATGGTCTCATCGGTTACACATCGAATCCTTCATCAATAAATGCGGCCATGTCACTAGATGACGCTGATCCTGCTGCTGGCTACGAGAGTTTCGGTGACTATGGCGTCCCCGTCGAAGACCGGTTGTTTGGCGGTTGGGTTCCTGGCTCGCTCCCCTTAATGTTTCCGCAAACAATCGGTAAAATTATGGAGCCAGGGTCACAATTGCTTCTTCAGATGCATTATGGCCCATCCTTTCAAGATGAGTTAGACCAAACAACGGTTAACATCTACTTCGCCGATGTCCCCGTCGAACGAGAAGTGGAAACAACCATTATGACTCCGTCAGCCCTTTCTGTGCCCTTCTATATTCCCGCAAACGAAGTCGTGTCATTTCACGGTACGTTAGACGTAGAAACCGACATAAGTGTGATTTCAACGATTCCTCATTCACATCTGGTGGGAAAATCATGGCTTGTTTACGCCACGTCTCCAGACAACCAAGACACCATCCCCATGATCTCGATTCCCAATTGGGATTTTCATTGGCAAGGCATTTTTACCTATCCCAGTTTACTTCATATCCCAGGTGGCTATACCATTCACGCCATTGCAGAGTATGACAATACATCCTCAAATACGTTCAACCCCAACAATCCGCCTCAGCCTATGTGGTTCGGGGATTTTACCACAGATGAGATGTACGTCTTGTTTTTTCAATTCGTTGAATACATTCCAGGCGATGAGGACATCTCAATCATATCAGAACCCAATGTTGGTTGTTTGGGAGATGTCGTTCCCAATGGAAGCATTGACATAAGCGATATTTTGCTCATCCTTAGTCAATACGGATGCCTTTCAGCGTGTGATACTGATGTTACTGGCGATGGCGCTGTCACTATTTCAGACGTATTGGCGGTTCTTGCAGTGTTCGGTGAGTTATGTTAAAATTCATGACTTAGATTTTTGGTAGTGCATCTTTAGGCGTTACTAGTGAGATTTGGCTTAGCTTGTGAAAAAAACTATCTTCGTCAAATACTTAATTTTTTATTTATCTTAGTTCTCACCGCTTTTATTATTTACGGGACAACCTCTTACCCACAAACTCCGACTTTTAACTTAGATGTAGCTTATGGTATTAAATAATTTTACGGAATACCACAGAGTAGGTGAATTGGGCCCTATGCCTCTTACGACCTATTTGAAAGTGTTGGATTTAAACAATCAATAGATGAGTCAACCGGAACATTTTTAGCGGAATTTAAGATGAGTTTTAAAGATCAGAATATATCACAATCTCTGTATGAAATAGTGCAAGATTAAGTACAGAGAAATTTACTGCGGCATTAATTATAAAATAAAATAAAATGAAAAAAATCAAAGAAATATTATCGAATTTAACTTTAAAACATTTTATAGGAATAGGAATTGTTTTTATAGTGGTATGCTTTTTAACTGTAATGTTGTTTTCTTCTTCTTCAAAAGGGATTAACCTAATCCCAAAAAACACAGTAGCAGTAGGTGTAGTAAGTATTGGAGATATGATTAATAAAGCTGATGTTAAAGATTTGTTGAAGCTGGATCTAGAGATTGTTGAGGACTTACTAGAAATGTATGATGACTCTAAAGAGCTAGCTGCAGAAGAATCTGAGTTAGCTGCAACTATAATGGAAGATCCTTTTAATATTGGAATAGATGTTTTTCAAGATGTTTTTGTATATGGAGTTATTGAAGATATTAAAAAAGGTGAAGCTTATGTCTGTCTTTCAGGAGGAGTAGATGATGAAGATAGATTGATGGAGATTCTTGAAGAAATTGAAAAAAAGATGCCTGATGATGATCCTTATGAATCGTATGATGGATCTTCGTCGGAATCACATTTTGATATTAGTGAAGAAGATGGTTATAATATGCTCCTAGTATATGATGAATATTCTTATATGGACTACAATGATAATAGACAAAGATCTTATACTGATATTTCGGCTTTCGCTTGGGATGATGATAAATTTTTAGTTATTACAAACCCTGAGGCTCATGGGGATAAGAAAGATATTGGTAATTTAGAAGATGAAGTAAAACGATTATTTAACTTAAAATCTAATGAGAAGCTAACTTCTATTGACAGTTTTGGTGACTTCTATGATAATAAAACAGATTTATGTGCTTGGGCTTCTGCTGAAGGCATGGATGAAGATTTGATGAAAGAGTTTGTTGATGCGATTCCTGAAATAGGAGTTGATCTCGAAGTTGAAGATTTGCAAGAATGTTCGGCTTCACTTTACTATAACTTTGGAGACGGAAATGTTAGTGTGAAAGCCGCATTATATGCTAGTGATGGAGTACAAGAGTTAATGGAAGAAAAAACAAATATTTCTACTTCTGAGTTTTCTTTTGAGTCAACTATGACATTTGATGACAGTGGAGACAATACTATTCATGTTATATTAAAATCATTATTAACTATTATTGATGAAGTAGGAGGCTTGGATGACATGGAAGATGTGATGTACAAATTAGAGAGAATGTTCTAATTTAATAATAACGCATGTAAAACTTCAAAATATAAAACCAAGATATATGTCAGAGTTGGAAGTTTCCGGCTCTGACATATTTTTGCAAAATGAAATTATTTTTCACTGATTAATCAGTGAAAGAACTTGAGCTCATCAAGTAAAAATCCCGATATTTTGCTCATTTTCAGCCAATACGGATGCCTTTCAGCGTGTGATACTGATGTTACTGGCGATGGCGCTGTCACGATTTCAGACGTATTGGCTGTCCTTTCGGTTTTCGGTGAGGTTTGTCCTTAACTTTATGACATGAACTTAAAGTTATCTTTCCTTTTTTTGATCGGTGTGCTGAGTTGCAATGGTCAAGTTTTTGGCCAAACACCAACTTTTCATCTTGATATCGCTCCCATCATCTATAACAACTGTACGCAGTGTCACAGAACAGGAGAGATTGGCCCCATGTCTTTAACGACCTATAATGAAGTTGCTGAGAATGGGTATTTTATTGAGTATGTCACCCAATCTGGATATATGCCGCCCTGGACGCCCGATCACGATTACACAACACTTCTCGGTGAGCGATTTCTGACTGATGAAGAAAAGCAAGCCATTTCTGACTGGGTAGAGGCTGGGATGCCTGAAGGAGATCCTGCACAGAATCCTGGTCTGCCAGAATTTCCAGAGGGATCCCAAATCGGTGAGCCCGACCTCATCTTAACAATGCCCGAACCATACATTCATGGTGGAGACGGTCTCGAGCAATACCAAGTGTTTGTTATCCCCACAGAGGTGACTGAGACAAAAGAGATCCGCGCAGTTGAGATTCGACCTTCAAACAACAAAATTGCTCACCACGGACTGATTGGTTATACGGCCAATCCATCCTCGATAAGCTCCGCAGCTGCGCTTGATGCTTTAGACCCTGATGCAGGATATGAAAGTTTTGGAGATTACTCAGTAGATGTAGAGGACAATCTCTTCGGTGGTTGGGTTCCGGGTTCACCCCCCTTAATGTTCCCTTCTACGATAGGCAAGTTTATGGAGCCAGGGTCTCAACTCCTTCTTCAGATGCACTATGGGCCTTCTTTTCAGGATGAAATGGACCAAACTTCAATCAATCTGTTTTTCGCAGACGAACCCATTTCACGTGAAGTAGAAACGGAAACGATGACGCCTGTTAACCTTACTCAACCATTTTATATACCGGCTGATGAGGTCGTGTCATTCCACGGGACTCAATATATCTCAAACGATGTGAGTGTAATTGCGACCATTCCCCATTGTCATCTTCTGGGCAAGTCCTGGCTTGTTTACGCCACCTCGCCTGACAGCCAAGACACCATCCCCATGATCTCGATTCCCAATTGGGATTTTCATTGGCAAGGTATTTTTGCATACCCTCATCTTTTACATATCCCAGGCGGCTATACGATTCATGCGATCGCTGAGTACGACAATACCTCTTCGAACACTTTTAATCCAAACAATCCACCCCAGGATATGTTTTTCGGCGACTATACCACCGACGAGATGTATGTGATATTCTTTCAATATGTTCCATATCAGGCTGGAGATGAGGATATTTCTATCACCGCTCTTGAAGAAGCGAGCATTGTCTTTGGAGAATGTAAGTTGCTTCCCGCGTGGCCTAATCCGACTTCAGCATCCACGGAGGTTACGATCGGATTTTCCATTCCAAATTCTTCC
>Ga0307984_1000082_pt1 | contig 35299 bp, 54 predicted proteins | sample EllFjometageno78_FD_203169 | JGI IMG/M metagenome (GOLD analysis project Ga0307984, IMG submission 203169) | Marine microbial communities from Ellis Fjord, Antarctic Ocean - #78 | ecosystem: Environmental > Aquatic > Marine > Unclassified | place: Southern Ocean | collected 2014-10-09
GTAAGGTGTTTCCCCCTCTGCTCTCATTGACACTCCAACCTTTTTCATCTTTCCATCCTCATCATCCTCAAAGACGTTTTTCTGTCTGCCAAGGATGAAGACATGAAACGGGCAATCCATTAACCACCGTATAAGATTTTTATAAGGCTTCTTGATACTGCCCCATGCGTTCATAGGAATACCGCCAGAGGATTCGTTCTTGGTACGCTTGCCCTCATAAGCGTTCATAGCTGCATCCCAGAGGTGCGATATAGAATCAATGACAATCACTCCATGAACATTAGGATCAAGCGCTTGCACTGCCTCTATCGTGACTGCAAGTGATTGCGTATAGATCGCATCGAAATCAAATTTCTCAGTATAGAAATCAGTGCCACGTTCTGTATCAACGTATGCGATCCGTTTGCCACAAGCCTTTGCAAATCCTTCTGCTTGTAATAATGTTGTGTAAGTTTTCCCGCTTCCTGGAGGGCCATACACTGAACCCTTGTAAAACGCTTGCATTGGTTTAGCTTTTTGAAATTTTATGCTCATCTTATTTCCCCCTTTTTAGTTTTTAACCTTATCCGCTTGTGCCGAAGCCCCCGCCTCTTTGATGACACAAACGGATTTCATAGCATCCCAGCTAATCTTCAGAGGCTTTTTGGCTCTACTTTGTAATCACAATCCTGATGCTCATCCATATCGTGCTTACCCAATCCTTCACAATGATCTGAGCAGTACGATTCCTCTTCATCTAGTAATTCAAATCCGCATTGCCCACAAAAATCTTTAGCTAAAAATTCTTTAACGAATCCCATCGGATAGCTCCTAAAGTGAAAGACCTAAAACCCACAAGGTATAAATTAAGGCTCCGAAACATAAAGCCCCTAAACAATCTAAGAAAAAATACTTGTATCGTCTTTCCTTCATCGTGAAACTCCTTGATCGAATCCAACTGGTTTAAAGAGTGATTTAAAATCATCGGTATGAGTTGATTCATCTTTCTCAACTTGCAAATGTTCAGTGAAATACAAATCGTCTTTGGCATTGTCCAATTCCGCTAACAACTCAGTTAATCGAGACTCCCAATTCCTTGATGCCTCAAACTCGTCCTGCGTAATTACGCAATCAAAATTGCCGGGTAAGTCAAAATTTGAGTGAAGAATGTGATGCCGAATCTTTGAAAAAATCCCATCAACTTCCATGCGAGCTTCTTCCCAATTTTTATCAATGCTCATAAATCCCCCTGGAAACAAAAAACCACATCCGAGAAGAGGCCGAGAGAGGAGGAGAAAACCGGGCCAGCTTCAAGAATGTGGTATAGTTGAGAAGGCAGATGAGAGTTCGATGTGCATGGGGTTGTCACAAGGTTGGTACAAACCCTCATCTGCCGATTGACTTTTATGTTTTTTTGCGTATTCTGAATCATATAACAACCCCTTGTTTTGATCTATATACGCATGATACGCAAGTATATGCGTATTGTCAACAGAAAAAATGAATCTTTATTCTTATCATGCACTCTTATCCTATTATGAATTTAGCTGAAGAAATATATAGGCTCAGAAAGCTGGTTAATTGGACTCAAGGAGAGCTTGCCAATGAAACTGGTTTCTCGATTCGCTCTATCAATTCATGGGAGACTGGCAAGATAGAACCTAAATTGAGGAGCTTTAAAGAAATTGAGCGAGTTTGCCTATTAGAACAGGCAAAAAGAGCAAATAGTGCAACACACACGCAGAGCAGGAAGCCGTCAGATGCCACACAACACACTTTACCCACTATGGACAACCAACCGCATAGATCAGGAAATAATCCTGCTATTGGGGATATAGAGAAGGGTTCGGTGGAAGTTGGTGTTTATGCTTTTGCTGGTGCTGGTGGCCCTATCGAATTGTTTGAATATGATCCAATCCAAACCATCGATATTCCAAAACACTGGTTAAAACCAAATATGCAATCTGTTTTGATTCGTGGACGATCTATGGAACCCACTATTAGGGATGGGGCAGTGGTGGGTGTTGATACGGACAGTAAACAGGTGGTTTCTGGGGAGCTTTATGCTATCTGGCTTGAATATGAGGGAGCGGTGGTGAAACGACTGTATATTGAAAGAGATTTAGTGAGAGTTTGTTCTGATAACCCCGCTTTCAAAGAAATGCAAATCACGCATGATGATATTAATGGAGACACCTTTATTTTGGGAAAAATGTGTTGGCTAATGCAAAGCTATTAATATGATGGATTTATTCAGCAGATATATGTATGAAGTGATCGACTTCTTCTTGCCCGTAATATTTGCGGCTATTTATTTCCCATTTATTATGAGCAAGAAGACAGAGAGAGTTGTAACCAGGTTATGGAACTGGTTATTAGCTAGAGCGTTCAAACCTAAATGAAATACTCACTTCTTTTCAATTAGTGCTTTTAGTATTAAGTTCACATCCTGCCTGATTGGTGCAAGCTGACTCTCTAAGAAAGGGCGTGTTACCAACCCCCTCTCAAGTTCATTCAACCTGGCATGAGCTTTATCAACGTCACGAAATAATTTACGGATTATCCAAGCTGAAATCCCGCCTACTAATCCTAATAATGTTATTAGTAATTCGCTGATCTTATCCAATATTATTTCACCTTATTATCAGGGTTTCTGCCTATGCGCTTCTCGTCCAACTCCAACCCGAATTTTACACGCAGCATACTATCTAAACGGATTAAGTCTGTCTGTTGCGTTGAGCTTTTATCTATAAGTGCAACGATTATTTCTTTTAATTCGCGGATGTCATTATTCCTTATATCTCTTATTTCTTTTTCAGTTTGTGATTGGGCTTCAGTAATCTTTGCTACAATAGAGGTGAGGATGTAACGGACAAGATACCAACCACAACCCGCAAAAAGCAGGGCCGTGACCATCGGTATTCCAATTTCTTGAACCAGGGTGCTAATTTCATTTGCCGATCCCACATGATGCCTCCTTTTATTCTGTTACTTCAACCCAATTAGTTGTGTCCTCATCCCATGTGTACCGTTTACCATCATCACCGGGGTGGGCAACTGGAGATTCCCACAAACAAGTAGCTTCCACTAAAGTCCAGCTAGGATATGGCTTAGGAGGGATAAAAGCATCTTTATTTGTATCATATGTAAACCCTGAGCCAGCGTAGTTATATCTTAATGCAACACCGGAATCCTCTGCTCTATCTTGATCGTAATGTTTACCACCTATAGTGTTATAAGAAGTCTGAACCCAAGTTTCAGGACTTCCCCAATTACCAGAATCTATGTTTTCCTGAGAGATAACAATGACTCGCTGTACAATATTATTTTCATCTACTTCTGCGAAATGTGCCATTAGTCTCCCTATTCTTGAAATTGGTATCGGATTATTGCTATCCCGGATCCACCAGCAGAACTTGCTAGAAAGTTTGAACCCCCGCCCCCACCACCAGTATTGGTGGTTCCTGCCGTACTTGCTGGACCTCCAGTGAAGTGACCAACCCCATTCCCACCGCCACCATTTCCGCCTAATGAGACTACTGAAGAGGTATGGTATGAACCGCCACCACCACCACCCCCTCGGTAAACACTACTCCCAGATATACTTGAAGCTAATCCAACCCCACCAGTGCCACCAGTAGAAGTAGCCCCACCGCCTGAACAGCTTTGTCCGACTGCCCCCGCTCCACCACCACCAGCCGCTCTAGAAACTATACCTGTTGAGGAAGTACCACCATTATGACCTTGTGCGGGACTTGCTGTTGCAGTTCCGCCCGCTTTTGACGCTGCCAGCAAAACTCCACTGCCACCTCCACCTGAACCACCATTACCACCAGCGTTTCCAGAACTATACCCAGAACCATAACCTCCACCAGTAGAAGTGACTGTGGCAAAAACAGAGTTGCTACCAGCTATTGCATTTGCATTGTGCGCCCCGATAGCTCCTCCTCCACCGATTGTCACGGTTAGACTGGCTCCATCTGAAATTCCAAATCCTGTTGCTGTTAAGTAACCGCCAGCCCCTCCGCCACCTCCATAGTACCCATGAGCGCCACCGCCACCGCCAGCAATCAATAAATACTGGACACTAGTAGTAGTGCCTAAAGTTGTTACAGCAAAAGTTCCAGAAGAAGTAAATGTGTGTACCTTGAAATTGCCATCTGTAGTGATTGTTCCGCCAGTCGCTACAGTAGATACATAATGTCCCCAAGTATCACCGTTCCGAGCGGTATAAAGGGATGACACACCACCATTGTAATGCGATATATTGTCTTCTGGTATGCCGTTGATATTTGATATAGTTGCCATATATAATATTCTCCTTATGCTAGTGTCACATAGTCAGATGAAGGAGCAAAAAAGATAATGTCAGCAGTTACTGCATATCCAACCGTTCTAACAATATCCCCACTGCCTGTGGGTTTGGTAGCTGTAATCTCGCCAATCGTTCCGCTTATATAAAGAGGAACCCCCGGTGTCCAACTCCATGTATCATCTCTTACGAAACTACCAGATAGAGCTACAGCCATAGCTTGCGTGTCAGTCTTCGCTTCGAGTGCGATACCCAGTAAATTTATACTTGTGCCTGACGCATCTGCATCAGCTTCCAGCCATTTGCTGGCACTTCCAAGATAAACTAAGTCCATAACTGCTGAACTATATCCCGATGCTAAAGTATTTGTTTGCGGCCCAACAGCCGTATGATCCGCTCCCGGTGTAGCATCGAGCGAGAAGGCTCCTATAGTTTTATTGGTTAATGTCTCAGTACTAGAGGCTGTGATTGCATCAGAAACTAAAGTTGCATCGCTAATCGCTGTATTGAGTTGAGCCAATGTAGATGTCAAGGTGTTATTGGCTAGGTTAATTGATTTATTAGTAAGAGTGTCAGTCGTTGCCGAACCAATTCCACCAAGGTTAGTCAAAGCCGTTGCCGCAGTCCCGACATCAGATAAATTATTAGATGCAAGCAAATCACCATGATCCATGCCAACATTTATTAATTGGAATTGTGTGCCGTCATACGCAACCTCAAACATTGTGCTTGCTGGAATATCACCAGCCCCTAGTGCAGTTGTTCCTCTTTTTGTAATTGCTTTCGCACCTACTGAATTTAAATTTAAGGTTGTCGCACCAGTATTTGCACCAGCCGCTTGCTTAATCCTAAAAGTTTGACCAGCCGTATATGCAGTGATAGCAGGGGCCATTGTAGCGGTGATGGTATCAGTGCCAGTGCCAGCAGCGTACTGCGCTCCACCATTTTGCACTTGCCCCAGGGTGGTTGAATCGGTGAGAGCCGAACCAACTGCCAACGCAGTAATTTTAGTGGAGCCAGCATTTTGATTACCTGTCCATGTTTTCTTACCGCTTGCTTCAAGTGATGCAGTAATCTCTGCTTTAATATCATTCAACTCTGAATTGATCTGAGTCTCACTGATTACCGTATTGAAAGAATAATCACTTTGCGTTCTTGTATATGTACCGCTTGAATCTCTACCCATTATTTATCTCCCATTGAGTGCGCCCACGCCACCAGACGTACCCGCTAATAATTTTCCGGCTAGTCCCTTTTGTTTTAATTGACTCATGATTTGAGCTTGAAATTGTTGTTCTATTGGTGATAAATTTTGGCTGGTTAATAAATCTGCCAACTCACTCGACATACCTTTAGGCAAGAAGAACTTATCCTTGACTCCCATTGCCACATCTATCGTTCCCCGCACTGGACGATTCAGTGCCATATTTTGCAAGCCCTGCATAATCCTATCGTTTTCTGCCGCATATTCAGTTGAACCCAAATTTTTACTTGTCTGTGTTCCTCCAAGTTTTGCATATGTTTTGTACAGTTCATCCTCTGCAAGCAATTGATTCTTGAAATCAAAAAATGAGTCACCGTCACCAAAGGCAACCTTGATACGCCTTTCGAGGGCATCATCACCTTTGATTGAATCTGGGGCATTTCCTGATTTGTATTTTCTAGCCCCCACTTTACCCTTAAGTGCTTGGGCAACTCCTATTCTGAAATTCTGCAATTCATGCGCTGACATATCTGCCAACTCATCTGCCATTACTTGCTCATCTGCATATTCCGATTTGCTGATAAACTTTGCACCGCTTCTCCTTGCTTGCTCAGATGATAATTTATCCCCCGCCTTGGCTCTAGCTTGAGCATAAAATCCAGTGTCATCGGCTTGATCGAGTGCATTTGTTAAGTCCCTTCTAATATCTTTCCACGCCCCACCTTTATCCGTTAAACGCCCAGTAATAGAATCTCTCTCGCTTTCCTCCATGTCGTATAATATTTTTTTTATTTTATCTAAAAATTTCAATTTCAAACCTTCACCCATCTTGCCTGTACCGCCAGCCGAAATATGATCTGCTGTTGCCTCTTTGCTGTACTGGCTCACATTTTGGCCTCGCAATCTCATACTAGACCTGGCTTTATCCATTACCTCGCCCATGCCTTCACGGTTTAATAATTCGTCAACTGTTTTATTATTAATCACCTTATTTGCAGCGTATGCTTTGTCGTAAAGCTCGGTGGCCTCTTCCTGTAATTTGTTTAATGCGGTTCGATCATGGTAGTTTCCAAATCCTAAATCATCAATCATTCCCTCGACTCGTCCAGCCGCATGGCCTGTTTGCAAGCCAGAACCATCTTGACCTTTAGGGATCATTGAGCCACCCTGCCGCTTACTAAAATACTGGGCAACTTTTTGTGCGCCTTCACCGCCTCTATCATAAACAGAGCGCAGAACTGACCTGACACTATCACCAAGATCAGCAAGCGTTGACTCTGGCCCCAACTCTTTCATTTTAGCCATTGCAGATTTGGCTGTATAACCATCATCTTTTAATGCTCTTGCCATTACTCTTGATGCTTGGCTTAATTGCTTTTCCTTGCCGCCATAAGAAGCTACGGTATCCCCAAACTTAGCTACTCCAGCACTTCCAGCCTTAACAGCCGCAGGTATAATAGGCCCAATTAACGCACCCATCTTTGCCGCATTAGCACCAGCCTGTAATCGTTCTGACATAGGCCCATCAGATTCACCGATTGCTTGCGCCCCACCTAAACCAGCACCAGAAGCAGAACCTTTAAGCATCTGCCCTGGTAAAGATTTCCCAGCCATTGCCCAATTACCAACTCCTCTTGCAATGGGGTTGACGATACCTCCAGCTATAGAAGCACCTGTTGAAACATAAGGATGCTGCTCTGTGAATTGATCTCGATATTGCTTGCTTGTTTTGGTATTTTCAGATGGATCAAACCCAAATGATTCACGCACATCATTTTCAAATGAGTGCATTCCATCAGCGAATCTATCACTCAAACCAAAAGTAGCACCACTACCTACTTGACGGATGAAACCTTTAACATCCTCTTGCCAGGGGGCATCTGCTGGTTCTTGCGGTTCTTGCGGTGCTTGTGTAACCTGTTGTTGTTGATTTTCTAATTCTTCCAGCTCCAGCAACTCAAGCTCTTCTCTTTCGGTTAAGCGTCCCATTATTGACCTCTCGCTTTGCTTCTTAATTCTTCTAATCGTTTTTTCTTATCTGGGCTTAATGGGCCACCATTATTAGGTTCACCCGCCCTGCGCCCTTTGTTTTTATCAGGGTCTAAGACATTATCGAAATCGCTCATACTAAAGTTTGCGGTTCCTTTAAAACCGTTCATCGTCCCATTGTCCTCATAATATTGAGCCGCTTTATCTTTAGCGTCCAAGGCTTGCTCCATTGCTGTCATTAAACGCCTTACCCTCTTAGCATTTATTTTTTCATCTAGAGCAGGGTTGTATGCTCTAGCAATCAATCCCTCGCCTTCTTTTGCTGTAAAGGCAGCTCCAAGAATTACACGCAGATTACGCTGTACCACTTCAGAGATTGTTTCCTTCACATCAACCATGTTGGGGTTCATTAAGTTGTTGTATGCGTCTGGCATATTACCCATAACAGGGCCAGATAGGTTCTCAGTCCCAAGTTCCAACCTACCAATCACATCAGTTAATTGTGATAAACTTTTTCTAGCATCTGCGGCCCCACCAGAAACGTAATTTGCTGAGTAATCTTTAGCGAAAACCTCATCAACCTTTTTCTGCGCTGGAGTCAGATAATTTTCATTTTCTTTTTGCAGTTTGTTTATTTTTTCCTGATCCAACGGGCTGACAAAACTACGCCCCGCCTTACGCTGCTGAATCCTCTGCTTTTGCACATTTTTTGGCAATGGAATATCTCGGCCTGGGACAAGAGGTTTCGCATTAACAGCCGCAATTTTCCCTTCCCGATTGAGCCTATTTTCTTCGCTTGTGTAATCTCGCCCAGATTGTATATCGGCAAGTTCTCGTTCTCTTGCTGTCTTAGCCAATCCAGAAGCGTAATCCCTATCAGCATTTTGCATCATCATCTGAGCAAGGATGCGCTTGGCGTAGGGGTTATTCTCAAGCCCTCTTAGCTGCTGCATTGAATAATCACGGGGATTCATTTTTTGGTTTAATGTATCCTCCATGCTTGCATTTCTTTGCCCAATCAATTCCTCACCGACACGCTCTGCTCTCTGATCGTCAGTAAGCTCTCTACCTCGGATGTTACCCATAGTCCGATTAAACTGATCGCCATAGCTATCAATGTTCTGATTAGCTTGAGCTATTGATTGGTTGTTGAAATCAATCTCACGTTGAGCATCTGCGGGGTTCTTGTATGAGCCTAGTTTATCGTTGATGCCCTGGTTCATTCCCTCTGCTTGATTAATTTGATCTTGTTCATACCCAATTGCTTTCATATTATTTTGGATATTTGGGTTTTGCATACGTTCAGCATCATTGGGTTTCTGCAATATCTTTTGTACGGCAGGGCTTCCCATAATATCCTGATCGTTCATGGTAGGCTGTTGGGAATACGAATCAGGCTCAAGTCCAGTTTGAGCGTCAAAGGCTTTATTTTTGTTTTGCGTATCCTTGTAACCTATATATGCACCCGCTAACTGCTGTGCAATTCTGCCCATTGTTTCTTGCCAGCTATTTGATGGGCCACCCTTTGAGCCTTTCTGGGTAAGCATATTAGACAATCGTCTGTTTGGGGATACATACTGATCCCCTAAAGTGTAACTTCCTAAACTTTTCATGCAGAGCCTCTATTTATTTAATACAAAATCAATTGTTGTATCTATCACTTTCATTTCCTCAGAGATCGCTTGCCGTAACTTCTTGAAGCGATTTGTAATTGCTCTCCAATATGTAGGATAGTTTTTCTTCGTCCAAACTAATCGAGCCTTATCCGATGGTGAGTGGATATGCGCTGTGCATAACCAACAGTCAAAACTAGCGTTTACATCTTTGTAATGTTTTGGAATCTCAATTTTATGTTTCAGAAGATAATTAAACACATCATCATCTGTCCAATCCCATATTGGATTAACCCACTTAACACCGTTCTCATCTACCGTTCCATTTGGCAACGTCCCATGTTCATCTGAGTTTTTAATGCCACGAAAAACAACCTTGTCTTTTGTTTTTAGGGTTGCCATGTATAAAGGCTTCCACAACATATTGCTGCAACATTGAATATGAGATTGAACCTTCTGCTTTTTCTCTTTTGCAACATGGGCAAACTCTGGTGATCTGGTGGTTGGAACCATATCGGATGGTATCCCATGCTCTTCTTGATATTCGTGCATATCCCTCTCTGGCTTGACCATCACCAGGGGGACATTAAACTTTTTGCAAGTATCACGAACAAACTGAATCATATGGGGATAAACCGAACCTGTATCTCCAAAGAATACGGCCTCTAATGCTGGATCATCCTTGTACTTATGCAGAATGACTAAGCTATCTTTTCCACCACTAAAATGAATTACCATTAATAAGCTGTTCCCGCAGCTATTGCTAGTGAACCAACGGTGCTACCTATGCCACCTTTAGCAGAAGATTTTGCTTGCTGTTGCTGGTTGTAAGCGTTTTGCGCTCCCTGATAATTTGCATATGTGCCGCCTTGAATATCCCCAGCCTGAATAGATGGAGATGGTGTTGAAATAAATGATGGCCCCTGGACGGAGCTACCGGATAACATGGAAGCAAGCTCATTTAGAGGTATCGACCTCTCTTGAGTTAATTCGTTCACGCCTCTATCTCTTGCATTGGCATCGAGTGCATATTGGGACTCAATCTCTCGTTGGCTTCTATCCCTCGCTTGGTTAGCAAAATCAAACTGCTGCCCAATTTCATTTGTCGCTCTACCACGTTGATCTGCTTGCAACCCATAAAGTTGCCCAATTTCATTTGTTGCTCTATTACGTTGATCCGCCTCCAAGCCATACAGTTGAGACATTTGATTTAATGCTTGGCTATCTGCCCCCAGGTTGAAATCGTTCACACCTCTGCTGTTATCAAGCATGGCATCGGAATAAGCCTTTGAACCTTGCGCTATTCCCTGGGTATCCAATCTGCTCTGTAATTCTTGCAGCCGTCTATCTTGAAAAGGTTTTTCACGATCTTGAATACCTTGTCGAACTGCTTGCCTCGTCTGCTCATTTGCAACCGGAGCATTGCCAAGAGAGTCATAGTTTGCGGTAGGAGCATTGCCCAGAGAATTAAAATTCGCTGTAGGAGTATTACCAAGCGTACTCAGATCGGCAACGGGAGCTTGCCCTAGATTACTAAAATCAACGGGCTGTGATAACTTTCCAGCGATCTCATCCAGTTGAGTATTGGCAATTTGTCCATACTGCTCACCCGCTCTGTTTGTAAAATCAAGTTGTCTTTGGCTTGAAGGATCAAGCGTTGTGGTTGCTGTGTACTGTGGAGTACCAGCTACTTGTTTGCCGTCTTTATCTTTGTAGCCCTCAGAAACACCCCTCGGTGTGTACTCAATATTCCCGTATGGCGTTGCTTGGTTAACCATAGCCAATTCGCCTTGACTAATTGCCGCAGCTTTATTTGCAGCCCCTTGTGCATTCGGTTTTGTTATCATAAGGCCATTTAAACCTTATTTCTTACTGTTACCAGTAAGCCCAGACTATATCATCATCTCTGCGAGATGTCGGACGCTCGTGTCGGCTTCATTGCTGTTCTAGCTGTATGCCGTTAGTCGTTGCACCTTCCCTATATCCCTATAAGGCTTGGCTCAGGATTATCCCGAAGGACTTTCCCTGAATTCATCCGATATTTTTAATATTCAATCGCTTGAATACTGGCCTAGCAATTAAGCCGTTGCAACAGGATCGGGAGCCGCAGGAGGCGCAGAACCGCCACCACCACCACTCTTACCCTTCTGATCCAATTTGGAATAGAATCGCTCTAATTGTTCAACGTCCATTGTTATAATCATCATTTACTTATCTCTCCATAATCGTTCATAATCTGGCTTAAACATTCGCTTGATAACAGCGTGTCGTTTCTTTCCATATTGATGTGCCATGATACCTTCTTTCACGAATCCAACTTTGGTTGTCATTCTTAAAGATGCCTCGTTATCTGAGGGAACTGTCATCCAGCATTTATAAACATCTAACTGGTAAAAAGGATATGCAAGTAATCCGCTAATAACTTCTTTCCTTGCCCACATTGGGCTGGTAGCTGCAATGCTTAACTGCAAAGTTTTATAATCTGGTTGCCATTCGTTATAAACAACCCCTGCTATTAACTTACCCTCTGACACAACCCCAATTGCAGTTGCTTGCTGGAATCCGTGATTAGCTTCGGGTATCTGTAAGGCAACCCACTCGGCAACTTCATCCGATCTGCCGTAAAGTAACTGTGGGACTTCTCGACTCAAATATGTCCACCTCTCACAAAAGTGTAATTAGTTGCGATCCAGGATGGCCTTGCAACATCGGTTGTCACCCTTATCCTTAAAGCCGCAGAACGTCCAATGCCACGAACTCCTAACCATGCTTTAAATATTTGGCCTGACTTACCCCAAAGTGATACGCCCCATTTTGCAACTCCCCATTGTCCGGCAGAGTTAGGTAGCGGTGAGGGTTGTCCTATTGGAGAGTAAACCGTAAAATCTACATTCAAATCTAATGCAGGGTTTGGGTTCCCGGTACTTGCAAAGATTGGCTCAACTAATTTAAAGTTCTTCTCACTTGCCTTTGAACCAAAATAACTAAACGCACCCATACCGTCCCCCGTTATGTCAACACCAGCATCAGAGGTTGGATTTGTGCTACCACTAAATTCGTGTACTGTTCCATCTGTCTTCCCAAAAAATATGCGATCACCCATCATTCCCCAACAAACAGCGTTCATGCCTTTGAATCTGCAAGGTGCATTTGTGAGGGTATTGAAAACGTATTGGTGCATCTCTGTTCCACTGACAGGGATATTGAAAATCAACATCTGCCCTCTAGGAAAGAGAACGGGCTGCCAGCCATATATACTTCCGTAACTATTCACGGCAGTATTAACGGCATCATTTATTTGCCTGGAGATTGAAACATTTTCTATCCCTGCACGATCAACCGCAAAATATTGTGATGCAGGTGTAAATCCGTCCTCTGTTACTAGAATTAAATCTCCACCATTCTTAACCATGCAACGTCTACCAATTGGTCTGCCCGATTGGAACACACCAACTAATGCCCAGGTGCTTGCGCTTGATGGATTTGTGCCAGAGTAAATTGCTACCTCACCCTCACTTGTCAGGAATACGGCAACATCATCAGGGCCACTACCACCGTCCCTTGTCCAGCTACCCATTGACATTATGTAACCACCCTTCTTACAAATAGCGTCAAGTGGAAACTCTGATGCTGTACCCGCTATGGCACGGGTTCCTAAAAACCAAAATGATAGACTGTTTTTCTCACCAAAAAATATCCTTGCCTGGTGCGTTGTACACCAGATCAAGTTGGCTATAGTTGGCCCTGCTGCTACGCTGTCAGCCCAGGCAGAACCGTTATAAGTTTGTGGAGTGTCTTGACCGTTACAGGCAAAAAGGAATTGCCCCCCAGAAGTACCAATTTGAGTTGATTGAAATCTATTGTTTGATCGTCCCGTAACTACTGCTGTGCCAACTGCACCTGCAAGTGAAACATCGTAAATTGATCCACCGTTACAGGCGAATAATTCATTGTCTCCGTTATGAGGGGCATACTCTAACAGTGTCTCAACATTACCTGCCATGCCAGTAGCGTAAGAAATTGACCCACGCCTTAAAGTAACTTGCTCCGTTTCAGGGAAAAAGTTATCAAGTATCACCGCATTTTTTGCTGGCATATCCGAAAATGCGGACATTGTATCCCAGCCACCAGTAGGGGCCGATGATGTTTTAGTAACTGATGAGGGGTCATTAACCGCTATGCCTAAACTCATATTACGGCTCCACTAGCAGAAGGCGTACCGTGATAATGTCTTGAGTTTGATCCCCAGAATATATCACCAGCAACCATAACGGTTGAGGTAGGTTGATCGTTTTTCGCCAGCATCTTAAAATAATCTAAGTATGCTTTTGCTGCTGCTCCAGCAGGTAAACCGGAGCCATTCAAAAACTCATAGACAACGCCAAGCGTTAACAACTCTTCATCAATTATTGGGACATCTGTATCAATTGTGAATGATGTTTTAGGCGCACCACCAGCCGCAGTATCTACCCACTTATTAGATACATATTCATAAGCTAAAGTGTTACCAGCGACAGGGACAGGAACAATTAAAATATTGTCCTCTCTTAATCTGAATTTTCTATTGGTGTTATTGTCGTAGTCAGCAGCTTTCAATCCCTGCCATTCCTTAGATGTAATTGGCCCAGCAATTAACTTATTGTCATCACGATTCCAAAATGTTTCAGGTATGAAGCGATCAAAATCATCCGCAATAATTGTTGAGGTTTGCTGTTCCGTTGCAACCGATGTAAAAGTTTTTTCCTTAGTCAGCAGTTGCCAGGAGAAAGACTTCATAAGAACAGTGCCAACCTTATCCACATAACGGATCAGCTTTAAAACTTCTGGGTTGGCGTTGCTTATACCCGTCGCAGGTTGAGCAATCCCGATCTCATCGGCTACGTCTTGCAGTATCGTCAAAAATGACATTATTAATTAATCCTTTTTAGGCTTTCGGTATCCCGCTTTTTCTCTGTTCTCGTACCAGAAACTCCCGATCTTCTCACCAGCTTTAAATAATTTCTGCTCTATGTTTCCTTTGTTATTTCTGAATCTCCAGCTATCGTGCTTATCCACTACCATTGGCATTGTTACTGCCCCTGATGCCGCCATAAATGTCTCCTAGTTAAAAGTAGGGGAGCCTGTAAAAGCACTCCCCATATTCTTAGTTGCTTCCGATACGAACTGCCTCTTGCTCACGGATAGTTTTATATCCGTAGAGAACATCCAAACGACAAGGAAACTTGTCATCAGCAATTGTGTATTGACGAACAACACGCATTGAAATACCGTCCATCACTTCACGGGCTGAGAAGTCCACACCCTTCGGCATGATTAGATCAGCCGTTGCAAATGCAAATGCGTTTTTACAGAATCCCAATGAGATACCGTAATCAGCAGAAGCCGCAACTGCGGTTGAACGATCAGACTCCACACACAACACAGGGGCATTGTTAGCAGGGACAGCCGTTACATTCTGCTTGGCTCCTGATGCAACCAACGATGGGGTGATGGTTATGGCAGTCGCTGAAGTTCCAGTTGTAGCTGCAACTGCAAACGCCTTGAGGATTCCAGTGTCAGCCTTAGTCTCAGGATGAACACTATTCACTCCCGTGAAATAGATAACATCACCTTTAACCAAAGTACCTGCGCCCGTATCAACAGTAATAGATGATCCAGACTCACTTGCACCATTTACAAGATAGTCACCAGTGCCATCATCAGTGCCAGTAGTATGTAGAGGCATCAGTGTGTTCTGGTAAACATCCGTATAGCCAAGGAAGTTATTAGCAACCATGCCTTTGCGGTAATTCTCAGACAACTTCGCAGGATCGTTAAACAATCCCTTCAGTGCATCAACCAGGTCAACATTCGCCTGAGTGTTCAGGATCAATGTGCGTTCATCAGCAGCAAGGGAATCTGTAAGACCTTTACTGGAATTGAGAACGTCCACGATGGTCATAGCCGCACCAACGTCAGAGACTTCTTTTGAAACGTCTGCGTACATGGATATGGCATCGCTCTCGATAGCCGCACCCAACACTGACATAGCAGGTTTTAGAATACGGTCAGAGAAGTCATCCAAGTCCGTTGTTAGATCAGAAGACAAGAAGCTGAGATCAACACCTTTCTGCGTTGCAACTTGCAGGGTTTCGGTGGCTTCAACTGTGTCCTGGGTGGAGAGAGCCGCACCAGTACGCACCACATACTCATTCGGGAGCCGGATGCTCAAACTGTCCCCGATTTTTGCGCCACTCTTTGCAAAGCGGTCATCGTATTGACGATTTATTGAGCCTACAAAATTTAACTTCTGATGCAATATCCGTAATGCTTCACGGGTTACTGCGGTTGGTGTAATTAGTGAATTTGCCATTGTGTATTAGTCCTTCCATAGACTTGTTGAGCATCCTGCTCAAATACATTATTAATTAAACGGGGTTATCCCGTTCTTTTTCTTAGTTGTGCGTTACGTTTGGCAAGCCAAGCTGCCGATGAATCTTTATCTGTCGGAGTGTTTGACTTGTGCCTTCCACCTTTCCCCTTTACGGGCCTGGTTTCAGTTGCAGGAGTTGGTTGCACCTTGCTCCCCTTCTTAACATTCGCTTTCATCTTGTCGTACAACATTGCCTTATATGCCAGTTCGCTTGTAACGGGGTCTGCTCTCCAGTTTGCTTCGGCCTCTTTCTTTGATGCGCCAAAGTTTTTGCAGAAATACTCAACTACCTCGTTAGACTTGCTAGTAAATCCGGGGATGCGTTCATTCAAGGCTTTCTCACCCTGGGCTGATCGTGTTTGTATATCAACCTGTCTCTGTTGAGACATTGCATTTTCCCTAGAACTAACCTGTTGAACTGTTGCATTGAACTCTGCCTGTTTTTGCGAGATCATATCTGAAACTTGTCTGGCCTGATCGGGATTCGATTGCCAAAGTGAGTTGAGATTGATCTGGTTTAAATCAGCAAGTTCTTGACGTATTGCAAGACCTTTTGAATAAATATCTAATGTGTCACCTTGAAGTGAGAGTAGTTTTTCTGCTGATTGTTCTCTGGCTTCAATGTGCTTTCTTGCTTCGGCTATATCTTGCGTTTTCTTCGTGTAATCAGATTGCAACCCTTTGCCATAGGCTTCGAATTGTTCTGATGTCTCATCGTCTAACGCATCTCTTGGCACTTTAAATTCTTTGCCGCCAAAGTTGTACTCACGGTACTCTTCCCCATCTGATTCATCATCAGAGTCACCCTCATAACTTTCATCGAGGTCTTCTTGCGAATCCTCAACGTCCGTATCAATGGTTTCTGTGATTTCTGCTTCAGATGTTTCTACTGCCTCAATTCCGTCCGTGGATGTTGAGTCATTCATAATTTAAATCCCTTGTGGCGGCATCCCACCTGCTTGTGGTTGTGCCTGAATTGGTTGACCCGTCCCTGGATCAACTTGTGGTGGAGCTTGAGGTGGGCTTGGTGGCCTTAGTCTTTCAGCCACTTTCTCCGCACCTTCAAAGTCCATGTGTTCTAACAATACATCTCCTATAATTTCTGCTGACCCAGGAATCTGTCGCATGATCTCGATCAGAGTTTCTCTTGTTTCTTCACGCTGAGATTCGTATGTTGGGCCAGCTTTTACTGTTACGTCATATCTGCCAACTGAGAGGTTATACATTTTGTCTTCAACCTCTTGGCCTTCATCAACTTGTGGTGGTGGCTGACCCTCATTGCCAGCATTAACCATCTGCACTACTTTTTCTTTTTGATCGTTCCCGATAATTCTAAGCGTAGACCTTGCCGTATAAACACTAGGTATAATCTCCACAAGGCATCGGCCGCAGTATTGAATCGCCCTCGACAAATTATCGACAAAGTGAAAATTAGAAACATCAGACTCTTTTTGGCGAGCAATAATAGCCTTTCCTGAGGTCTCATTCGATCTTGCTCCCAACCCGGCATCATGTATGCCGATTATCGATTTTATATCGTCTGAACTATTTAGTGCCTCTTGAACTACTCCTGCGGGTACGCCTGCAAAACCTTGTCGGGTAGGTGCGCCACCTGCTGTTGCGTCATACTCTAATGTTGAGTAACTTCTTATATTTGCCGTATCCCAACGCTCTTGATCGTCTGGATGGATAAAACCTTTTGGCCCAACCCAGGGAGCTTTAGGAGCTAGTGCCACTAACTCAGTAGAAGCTGATCTCCAGAAGTTGAACATCATCTGTGGGTCTTTGGCATCAGTAATCATGGATCGAAAATGTCTTTGCCCCTGGTAGATTATTTCCTCACCCCAAACAGGGCAGACAGGGATTGATTCACCAGGCCACTCATCTTCTTCTAAAACTGCGCTGCCACTCAATACTCTTCGCATTACCTTGTGAGTCTTAACAACACGCTCACGCTTAATGCTTATGTCTTCAACCAGCATCAACATACGATGCTCATCAGTTATTGAATCTTCACGAATAACCATCCCGTTGCTTAACTCAACCAGCGTTCTTTCTATTGGTTCACGGTAGAAGTACTCAACTACATGGATCTGATCTTTAGTTGTCTGAAAATCATTAACAGCACCACGATTATCACCTTCAAATGAAACTGGTTCATAGTCAGGCCACCGAGTCTCAAAATCGTCTGAAGTTACAAACTCACTGACAAAGGCATAGTTCCAATCGGAGGCATCAAACTCAGTTGAGTTAACGTCCCAATGAACAAGCAAAGGGTTTGGGATTCTGTTAATTTTTGCTTCTAAGTCAAACGACTCAGGGCTGGCATATTCAATGCTGATACGGAAGAAACCAAATCCTCCTGATACGGAATGATCGAGCGCAGTATCAAAGGCAATATCAGCGTTAGAGTTTCTCTGGATGGCTCTAACCAATCCATTGATAACCTCTGCCGTTGCCTTGTCTGCACCGTTATCTACGGGGGAAACTATGATGCCAGGTTTGTTTTGTCTTGCATCATTAACTACTTGCCGAACAAAGGCAGGTATTTTGTTAATGGTAAGACAAGGGCGTGACTCTAAAAGCCTCTGCCTCTTAATCTCTTGAGGCCACTGATCTCCTAACCTGCCGAAATTAGTATCGTCCTCATATCGGTTACGATTGAAGTCAGAACCATCTTGAGACTCTTCAAAGAACTCCTTGGCTTGAACCAGGATAGCTTCTTCTTTTTTAGAGGCTTTCTTTTTATCCTTCTTCTCTTCTTTTTCGTGTTCTTCTGTTTCTTCTTTTTCATCCATACTGTAGTAGCCCTCCTGGGCTTGTTGGAAATCCTTTCCAACTACATTTAAAAACTATCTATCTTGTCCTGATAACTGTGATGCTAAGAACCCAGAGCCACCAGTAGAAAACATTAAATCTCTAAACTGTTTCATGGCTTCTGCCTTAGTCTTGTATTTCCCCTCTTCTGCCCCTCCGTATCTTTCAACATTCTCAATGCCGTTTCGCTTTAGAATTTCTAAAGTACGGGCATCAACATTATCAGGAACAATCGCACCACCAAACTCTTGCAACTGCACTCCCCGTTGTGGTTTAGCCTCAAAGTATGCAGTTGGTGAATCTACTAATTCCTTTTTGAACTTGCTAATTTTGGCTGACAGTTCAGGGGGTATGCCTTCATAATAATCCGACAATCTTTCTTTAGGCCCAAGCCTAGCAGTAACCGTATCTCCATAGCCCAACTCGTATTTTTTATAATGCTTATCGTAAGGCAATAAATCATCTGCCAATCCAAAAAGCCTTTCATTCATTTCTTCCCGAACTGCTGGCATATTTTTCTCAGGTACTACCTGATCTCTGGCTTTTTGAATCCCTTCTAGGGTTCTAAACTTAGGAGCATAATTCGATCGCAACGATCCCGCTCCATAATTCCAACCTTCCGTATCTGTAACCGGGCCTTTCATTTCTTTCACAACATTGTCAAGCGTGTGCGGTGCATATCTCCTATTGCCGCTATTAGTGAAGCCCTTGAAAATTTTATCCTCACCATTATGTTCAACAATATTGGGATACCGTTTGCTGTAAGCATCTGCCCCAACTACGGGATTACCTCTGCCGGGAGTAACCATATCTTGTCTAGCAATCAGAGAAATATCACCAAAGCCTTCAAGCGGTGCATTGGCTTTAGCAATGCCAATACTTGGAACTGGTAGGCCACCAATTTCCTGTGCGTGTGCTAAATTATCAGCAGAGAGATTGTGCATACCGATCAACTCATCACCTTCTGCCACACCTTTTAAGTATGGATTAACTTTGCCTCCAGCTTTCAACATCCCTGCAATCGGCATAAGGTTCATCAGTTGCTCACTAAAGTCAGGCGCATTATCTGGAGTATATTGAGGCACATCCATTGGTAAGTTGCCTAATGCTTGAGGCTCTTGAACTCTTGCAGGGTCTTGTACCGTTCCATGCTGTTGCATCATGCGAGCAAGATCACCCTGCTGATCCATAGCAAAATTATCTGCTAATCTCTTTTGTGCTAATGGATTGCCTCTTAACATTTCAGCTAAATTCATACAAACCCCTTATCAATACTGTCTTGACGTTCTTTAAGAAGAAGGTCATCTGCTAAATCGTTAACGATAGAGTCATAGACTTCCATTGAAACCTTGTATCTCTTTCGAGCCACTACCTGCTTCATGCCATTTCCCATTGATTCCCTGTATCGAGTCCAGATTAATTTGTGGTACATATATTTTGCGTTGAGCAGTTGTTCCTTTTGCGCTTTCAATTCCTCTGCAACTTCAAACAACGCCATACTTACTTGCCGCCAAACAGCGAACCAAGCGCACCTAACCCACCCTTTGCACTACCACCTGATGCTGATTGGGCATCTGATTGTGTTTGCACGGGAGTGATACCACCGTAGTTTTGACCGTATGCTGGTGCGTCACTACCCTCATCTTCCTCCATCCCTAACAACTTCCCGATAATTGAAGTGCCAATACCACTCCCACTCTTGCCCATAATCCCCAACGGGTCATTGATTCCTAGCGGATCAGATGCCCCGCCATTTCGTCCCAATAAGGCATCCAGTAAAACTTTGTCAAAACCCATATTATTTCTCCACTTTCTGTAATTTCTTACGTTCCATTTCAAGATCGGCTCTAATATTCTTTAGCCTGTCGTATTCAGCTTTAAACTTGAGCATGGTTCTATCTGTGTTTAAGATTGCTTTGTTTAACTGTTCGAGCATTAATTCCCTTTCGCTTGTTAACCCATCCACCCGCCAGTTGAGTAAGGTACAAGCCGTTTAGTTGGCTTGCTTGGTCTTTGCACCATCTTTGGAAATAAGTGAGTAAATCCCCACACCATTGCATCTACTCTGTCCGGTGATCCATCACCCTCATAACCACCTGAAGTCATCTGGCAAAGCTGATCTTCTAACTCAGGAAAGGTTCCTACATGAGAAATCCTTCCCAAACTGTATAAAGAACTGATTGGCTCTGCACGAATGTGTTTGCCCCTAGATGCCCGCACTTCCACTATTGGGACTCCTGGGCGAATACTCTCTAAAGTATTTCTACACATATCACCACCTTGATTAATTTCAATGACGATTGCATCGGCCTCCCATTTATCATAAACGGCTATAGCCCGATTAGCCCACTCCCTAGGCGTTCCCTGTTTAGATACATCATCAAGAACATAACCCCGGCTGTCAGAACCCAAACCACACACGATAATTCCATGCTCGTTAGATTTCGCCTCGGACGAAATTGCAGGATCAACTGACACAACGATACGCCCCATCTCTGGAACTTCGTCACGTCTGTTTTGATGAAATGTTTGACGATCCCAAATAGCACCAATAGCTGTTGGCTCATACTCACCAAGCCAGATGTGAGCATACCGATCACGCTTCTGTTCTTTGTCGAATTTTCTTTCTGCATTTAACTCACTAGGGAAAAATTGGTTTGAATCATAATTAACTTTTCTAATAACTGCGTTCTCTGGTGTTACTTCACCTCGGAATAACTTATCAACCGGATCGTTAGCGTTTCTAGGGTTCCAGCTAAACCACAACTCTGAACCAGGTGTTCTGATAGTTGGTATCAGCACCTCTAATGATCGCTGAGAAATTGTCTGTGCCTCTTCAATCCAGCAACGATCAATTCCTTCCATACTCTTTATCTGATCCGTTGTAAGCTGCCCTAAACCTGCAAAGAGAAATATTGATCCACCTTCTCCTCTTATCTCATTCTGCAAACTTGTGAAATGATTATGCAAACCTAACAACTTAATCTGATCGTCAAGCAGTAACTTAACTGAGTCCTTGATTGATCTCTGTATCTCCCTGGCACATAAAATCCTAATAGGCTTGTGCATCTTGTCAGCGTTATATGCCTGACTGATTAATGCCTTGGCAAATGAGTGAGACTTTGCAGAGCCTCTACCACCATGATATGCCTTGTACCGATGTGGATAGAACAACTCAACAAACGGTTCTGGCACTTCAACAGGTACTTCCTCAGTTGCTATCGCTGGACTCATCTTTATCCGCTTTAACCCCAATAATGTTTAATACCTTGATAGGCTCCTTGCCTCCACTTACCTCTAACTTATCCTTGAACAATCCCAGGGACTTGCCCAACATCTCAGATGATTTAATCTGATCTAATCGTTTAATAGATTGGAAGCCTTTACCATCTGCCGTAAACATACTCTTAACTTCAGACACACAACGCTTTGCTCTATCACTCATCTCATCAAATGCTTTAGGCACTAAAGTTCCATCTGGCCCCTGGCTATACATCTCATCCATCGGTGTATAAGTAAGGTCATGCCAGAACTGTAAAAGATCATCACCGTTTATCTCTGTACGCTCTTGACGTTCCTTTGAAGCCTTCTGTATAAACGCCTGTACGTTAGGATGCGCAAGTAGTTGTGAAGCACTTACCCTTGCTCCATTCTCGCTATAACCAGCCCTTATATAAGCCTGTGTTGCGTTGAGATCAACAAGGTACTCACGGCAAAAAGTTTTCTGTTTTTCGTTTAATTCACTCATTAAAATATCTATCAACAAATATATTTAAATATCTATCATCCCAATTAATCAGCTCCAAATATTCTGCATCCTGTTCATCCAAGATATTGAGATCACAAGTTATAGAATCTGGTTCTGGAAATTTCGCATACACTTCCCGCTTGCCAAGTTCACTCACGCTTCATACTCATTTAAAAAAATACTTACCTTATCCAGTAATTGCATTTCTGTATCACATGGGAATCTTGCAGCTAGGTCATCAGTCAACTCAATCAAGTCACCCTGAATCTCTGCGTATCTCATCTCATACTCAATATTGTTAATCATCGAAATATTCATCACATTGAAATAGAAATTCAGCTAACTCAGACTCAGGATCAATCAAGCGAATAACAACATCCATTCCCCAACCTTCCCACTCAATCTGATTCAAGCATTTTCTCCAAGTTAAATTGACGCTCATCCTTCAGTTGTTTATCCGCAGCAGATTGGTAATTCTCAAAGTTGCCTAACCAGGATGGAATATCACCTGACTTACAAACATCATTTGCATCATGGATAATCTCTTTTAACTTCTTAATCTTTATAATCTTGATAATCTTTAATCCAGCCACTTGTTTTACCTGTCATGCCTTCCCAATCTGTATCTCCCCGTTTTCTATAAGCGTTTGCCTCTAACTCAATCATGTATAAACTTGGAAAAATATCAGGTGTTAACAACCAAACCTCTCTGCCCTTAATCTGTACCTGCTTACACTTCGGAAAAGGGACAGGTGTTGAAACCATGTGGTGCTTAAACTCATAATCATCAAAAGTAACAAGCACGTTCCGATCTCTTGCAGGTTGCCATCCCCTCATCAAATCAATAGACGGTTCTAACGGAACCCCATCTGCCCAAACAAGGAAGGAGGGAAAACTCGACAAACAGAGAACCATTAGAACCAATGCTCCAACAATTCGCTTCACCATCAAAAACTATCAAACATCTTATTAGCTCTCTTCTTAATGGCAGAGGCAGCTTTAGGTGTGATTGGTTTAGGCTTTGGTTTTGGTTTTGCTTTTGGTGCTGACAGCTTCTTGTTCATTCGCTTTTGAATGACCGCCTGTGGACTCTTTCCCTTTGCCTTTGAATACGCTGAATTGATTTGCTCCGCTCTAGTGACCATTTATTGTGCTTTCCCTTTCCATTTCTCTATTCCTTTTTCAACTGATCGGCCCATGATGTAACCACCTATGCCTAGCTTTAATAGCTCCCACATATTCGGGGGAATCTCAAGAGGCGTTGCTTTGCCACCAAACAATTGAATGTAAGGAAATAAAATATAATTATTAGCAATGATCGCAACAAAGCAAAGCATCGTTACAGGCCGCCAATTAGCTGCCAACCAACTACTGCTCTTTGCCTCTGCGACAATAATATCCTTCTGATAAGAAACAAACTTCACCTCATGCTCAAGCAATTGAGACTTGATAGCGTTCTCAAGTTCGTTCTTTTTATCTTTATCCTCAACAAACTTACCCACCAGGCTAGTGACACCTGATACCATCCCTGTAAAATCAAACATTAATTACACACCCATGCGCCAATAATCCAACCTACGCAAACTGCCATCCCACAAACTAAATAAAAAACTTTAGGACACATTTTCATCAGACATCTCTCCCATTCAAAGGCACACAACCTAAATTGATTTGAGGCGGAACTGGCTTACCTTCTGCATACGCCTGATCCATAATATTTTTAGCCCTATTGAGGCATTTTTCCTCATTAGCAAATGTCTCAGCCATATCTGCGTTAATAACGTGAATTGGAGGGGTAAGCTGTAACGTGATAATTATTAGTAACCACATATCAGCACCATAAGACTTGCTGTTTTTTGACGGCATCAATATCAACGTGAATCCACCCATCGTAGAGGCCAACTCTTGAAAATATCTTCATTGCCATGTTAATCAACTCCCATCTCTCAGCTGAGTCTGTACAAACGAAATCGCAAGCTAAACCGAAAATATGGGCAGAGAATGTAGAAGCCCCTGGAGTCTCAGCGTTATGCTTTGAACACCGAACCCCGCTAGTGATAGACATAGGCTTTGCATAGACATCCCGTAACTTTTGTAATTTGCTGATTAGATCAGGGTCAATGCGATCCGATCCACATCCGCATTTACAGGCAAATTCATCTCGGAAAAAATTCTTAGATAATTGTTCACGTTTACTAGTGTCCATATCTAATTTTATCAAGATTAGATGCACTCGATCACTGTGAGCAGTCATGGTGAGAAGACATGGTGTCAGAGGTATGAGGACTACTGGATAAGTGCCAGACAGTAGTTGTCTTGAGGTAGGAATCCTACTTTTGGAGGTAGGAATCCTACTTTTTGGGGGTTTTTATTTGGAATGATAATAGTTTTTTGAGGGTATATACATATATTCAGAGCCACGTTGTACCGATAGCTCATAAGCAAACTCAATAGGGGTAAGGTTCTCAGCCACCGCCTTTTCTATCGTCTTACGCCATAGGCTATTTTTCGGTAAATGATCTATTGATAAGGTCACATCAACTTTAGAGTCCATTTGTTTTCTCCACTTCTAAACAATAGAAATTAGCGTTCTTAACATCTTCACCAATAATTTTCTGGGCATTTCTGCAAGATTCTGCATTATCAAATGGGCCTATCTGCGTCTTGTAATCTATTGGAGTGCAATTTAAAGCCTGACTCATAAATATGACAAGTATCCAACTCAAATTATTCACCTCCCAATACTGCTAAAATATCAGACTCATTCATCATCAAATACTTTTCGCCCTCGAACTCCATTTTCTCCCCTACGTTCTGCCCGAAATAAATCTTGTCTCCAACTTCAACCGCTTGTACTTTCTTAGCCCTGGCAACCACATGGCCTATGCCTGAAAAACTGCATATCTCATAATCATCTTTAACCTGCTCTTCCTTTGGCAAATAAATTCCACCATCACTTTTATCTTTAACGGCCTCTTCTTTTACCAACACTCTTGTTTTAACCATTCCTATTTTCATAAAGTTTCCCTTTCACCAAAACATTATTAGATCCGTACCGTCCCTAACGATATGGCCCTGCAAAGTAATTCTAAATTCATCAGGCTTATACTCCCTATAAGATGCAATCCGATGTGGAGTCATGCCGTTATGTATAAACAACTCACCAACCTTGTACTCAATATATTCATTAGACTCACCGCCAATTTTTATATCTATACCACCGCCACCAGTTGGCAACTCAATAGCTACCGTAAAGGCATAAGCATCCTCCTCCCCTATTCCAAGCGTTGTATGTGGAGCATCTAAATGCCAATTCCCTGAGACAGTTAATAATTTTTTATCAGATGGGAAAATATGAAAGCCAGGAAGTGCTAACTTTGGATTCATAGTCACCCACTCACCAAAATGTTTAGATAACTTGCCAGACACTTCTTGATAAAGATCATTGAACGTCTGGAATAAAACTGGGTTGATCTCTTTTGCAGAGTGGTAATACCCAATAGTATTCCCATCTAAATATGCTGACTTACCCAATGTATAGAATGGGAAATCATTGCTCCTACTCTCCCAGGGCATACTCCCAGCATTTAAATCTTTTAGCCGTTGAGCTATGCCAACAGCATCAATATCCAAAGGTATTCTGTTCACCACTCACCTCTCAATTGTTTGCACAAAGTATCCCAATAGATAAATGCGATCCCTGCATCTAAGAATAAATATCCATATTGATGAGTTATAAAAACCCAATTTATAACCCAACAAGTATTTGCCGATACCCCCAATATTGGAGCGTACCTGTGCTTATCTCTTAATAAAAACATTGCAACCAAAGTCAGGACACTCAAGAAAGTTTCAATCCAAAACATTTAATACCTTCACACTTTTGACATTGGACAACTGAATATCATTTCTCATATTCCCTGTACCATTGCTCAAATCAATATCAGAGAAAGTCCTTAATAAAGTTTTGCTATGGCCTAAATAAAAGCCAACTGTTTTTGCAGTAACATGGGATTCAGTCATCGGTGCATTTAAATCTTGCCAGCCTCCAGATGGATCACCCTCTGCATCTACCCACTCAATAATTATGGGATCGAGCTTCTTTAAACTTTTAAGAAAATCCTTAACTTGCTTTCTGTTCATTCTTTGGCTCCAATGCCTCTGGATTAAAATTCTTGTGATAAGTCCTAGAAATATCCTCCAGGCAAACCTCTTTTTCTTCTAGCTTTTCACCGTAGTAATACTCCTTCATCATTTCCAAACATTTGATAGCCTTGTTTAAATCCTCAACACCATTCTTATCTTGATGGCGGACAACGTACTTAATGACGCTCCCAACATCCATGCCCAACTGATTCTTAATAATAAAAGTCCAGGGGTCTATTGGGTACTTGGCATAGTAAGACGGCCTAATATCCGTACTTCCTCCCAGCCATTGATCGTTTAGTTTTTTTTTCATTTAATTTTTCCTATTAAGGTTTGCAATTTCTTTAATGCCTAATGTTTCCCTGATCTTTTCACCCGCATCAAATTTGTATGTAATTCTCAACATATCCCTGCCAGAACGATACCCACTCGCTGAGTGCCAAGCATCCTTGGGGGCCAAGGTTCTGAACGACTCAATGACACAACCGGGGACTTCTTTTCTGCTTATGTGATGAACATGACCGATGAGCCAGTAATGGAAATCTGTTTCACCCCAGTCCTCTTTCCGATCATTTGCCATGATCTGCCCTAACTTATCGGGCTTGCATTGGTATCCATGCGTGACACCAATTAAGACTTTGCCAAATCGATAATAGTGATAACTGGAAGGGGATAAATCAATCTCAACTCTAGGTTCATGCAAATAAATACCATCCAACACCAACGACAACACAAAGCTCATTTCATCATCATGGTTGCCTACCTCATTTATGACAGTAACGTGCTTGAATTTTTTTAGGCAGGCATCAATGAGATATTTCATTATTCTCACGCCAATCTGTGTCACCCTCTGCTTTCTGGTGTCCACATCAAGCTGGTTTCCACTTCTTGCAGTTGTGCCAGCCTGATTATCTGCATGGAAGAAATCACCAAGATTGGCGATCAAACATTTCTCAGTTGTCATTGAAGTGGAAACAAGATTATCAATTGCGGTGCATAAATTACGTTCTGCAATCTCACAATCAAAATCAGCATCCAATGTCTCAAGACCCCACGCATAGAGTCCAATATGAGGATCGCCCAGGGGGAAAACGGTGAGCCAATCACTATCACAATGTTCTGGTGGTGGGATTGGTTTCTGAGGCTCAATTGTCAAAGAATCAACAATATGTTCTGCTGTTTCTCTTAAATCCTCTGCCTTAACTTGTGATTTTACCCATTGGGCTTTGACCTCTCCATGTTCACCGTAAAGTGTAGAGATACCTTTGGCGTAATGGGATTGTGGAACTGGATGGGTTAAATCATTGGCGGGTGCATACCCTTGTTTAGCGGCACGTTTCTTTGCGGCAATAATAGCGTAGTGAATAGTTGACTTGGCAACACCCAAAGCATTTGCCGCTTTGCGTTCCGATCCGTACTGGTTTACTGCATCAATATATTTGCACTGAGTTTCTGTAGCGTACTCTTTTAAACGCTCATCAAGTTTGTTTATCACTCATAGAACTTTCTCCCCTTCCTTAGATAAATAAATAGGGCTGGCAACTATTCCACCCTGCCCTGTCAGGTGTAGATGAACCCGTTGCCTGGGTTAAAACATGAAGTATTTGATTTTTATGGTAATAAGTATTTAAACTATAAAGACGCTCCCTTTAAATTGTTATGTTCTATTTGGGCATTATTGCCCCCTGCTATTTTTCCTAGTGTATTGAGGTGGATAAACGATACTCAAATTGCCACATTGATTTAGCTCTGTAGGCTTATCAACGGGAATGGTAATCATGTTATCAAGTAAGGCGGGGGGTTTTACTTGGGGGTTATCAGTTCTCTTCGGTGATTTTATTGGCAGTCACCTACCCATTCAGTGCAAGTCTGATCTGACTCATAATCTTCGCACCAACGGGTATTTTCTTTTCCAGGCTCGCAGTTCCAGTATCTACATGAACCGCAAGTTCCAACTATATGAAGCTGATGCTCATACGTTGAAATCTGTAAACCTTTAAAAATTCTCTCAAAATTAGATTTGATCCACTCTTTAAGTACCATGTCAGGAAAAGCCCCTTAAAATGGGCCGTCATATTTTTGACACCGCCTGTATCTCATTGATTTTATAGCTTGTTACAGGATCAGCCAGACCAAAGTTGACGGCCTCTCACGCCGGAAACAGGGGTTCGATTCCCCTTGGGGCTATTTAAAATCAACGACTTACAGGGGTGTCAAAAATACCCACGGCCAAAAAGTACTACTTAAATGCTTCCATAACTGCTTCTTGCAACTTTTCTCGCTTCACCCGTGCATAGATTAGAGTGCTTCTAAAATCTGAATGACCTAGTAAATCTCGAACCGTTTCAAGTCCCACCCCGCTATTGATTGCGTGACAAGCAAACCAATGCCGGAAAGAATGGAAACTGTGTTCTCGTAGGCCAGCCCGGTTAAAAGCTCTTCCAACCTGGACGCTTACATTCTTTGAATTGAAGTCAAACAAAGAACCATCTTCAGCAACAGGCCAAACCTTTATCGACTTTAAAACCTTTTTCAGCTTTCCGCTAATTGGAACCTGTAAAGGTTTCTTAGTCTTGCTCTGCTTTACGTTAATCCAGTTACCAGAGAAATCAATCTCAGATCGCTTTAACTCAAGAACATTCTTCAACCTCAATCCTGAGTATGCCGCAATCAAACATGGCACTTGATACTCTGGCATTACATAATTGTAGATAACATTCAGAATTTGGCTCTCCTCCAATATCTGATCCGCAGACCATAGTTTTCCTCTGTTCTTGTACTTCACCTTTGGCAAGATAAAAGTAGGCTCATGCTGTTGCATGATTCGTTCAAAACATTTCAGAATTTTCTTTGCAGAAGAAACTGGCTTGTCTATGTGAGAGCTAATAAAATCATCAACATTAACTTGAGCCACTGTCAGCTTTCCAATTGCCGGGAGAATATGGCAACGTATTGCTGACCGTTCTCTCTCACTTGCCGTTGGCCTGTACCTTTTAATGAGCGTAAGGATTTTGACGTTCTTGCGAACACTCCTCTGCTCAAGTTCACTTCTCAACCCCTCCAATAAAGTTTTTAGCTTCCTGGACATTATTTTGCTCTCCCCACTTAAAAGCTGGTCAAGCCGTCCTGTAACAGAATTGGATTGTATCACAATATTGTTAGCCTTCACTTTTCAAACCTGTAGCACAATTTTCTTTGCAGTAAGTCATCGGATACCAATATCCTTAAATCTTACAAATGCTGGCTCTGTCTGCTTCATCGCATGACCTTTGCCGTATCCAAGGTCATCAATGTATTTACCCGAAAGAAGCTCTTTGGCTGAAGCGTATCCTGTAATTGTGTACCTTGGAAATTCTCCAATCATCAGGACATAAAACTCGCAATCTTCTTTTCTCTTGTTCAAAACAGCCAATAATCTACCGTTTTTATACTTTGTCGTTTTAACATCGTATGTTGATCCCTTTGATGTTGTGCCATCTTCCTTGCCGGGACGATCCCCCAAGTCTGGGTAAACATTAAAAATTTTAGCGAAAACCATCTCCGCACCAATCCCATTAAGGTCTGTTGCAACCGAAGACTGCGGCCCCATCTGCCTATCCACAACCCCTCTTTCCCTATTGTTATTGTGCCTACGCCCCGCCAAATGTTTAGCTATAACTTGCTCAGTTTCATCCAATTCAATAATCAACTTTCTTCCAACCCCAAATAGGCAATAATTACTTTTTGGGCATCTCCCCATTCTCTGCAAGTTGCAGTCTTATAACCCTCCGCATCCATTGCAGTTTTAAACTCTATCTGCTCCTTGGTGAGTTTGTTCTTGCCAAACTTCATTTCAATAAAAAGACCTGGAACCATATCCCCATCATATGTTTCACGAACAACTGGCAGGAAAATGTCATGCACACCTTTCTTTAAACCTTCGGCCTTTTCCCACCACCCATTTTTCCGCTTGCCGCCATTTGGGATACTAAACATCCATCTCAATTGTGGGTGTCTCCCTTCCAATTTCCTTGCCCAATCAAATAGATTCACTTGCTCTTGATGTTCACTCATAAGCAATTACCGCATTACTTGCGCCTCCATCTTTAAAACTTTCATACTTCTTATCTACACCTCTGCAACTCGCACATGAGTGAATGTCACTTCTGTGTGTTCTAAATTCTCCGCCACAAACGCACTTCTGCCTTTTAACTGGCATACTGTGATAGGTGCATGGATCACCGCAAAACATTTGCGGACCTAATCTTGTGGAGAATGGTTTTGAGCAACAAATACACACTTTTTGTTTCAATGGTTTTTTGTTTTTATCTTTATTAAAAAGATAAGTGCAGCTTTCATTTCTCAGCATAATTTTAGTAGTGCAAAACTTCTGGCCCTTGTTGGTTGATTGAAACGTCTTCTTGCAATACTTACAGGTGGAGGTGTGCAGTTGCGACCGTTTCTTAAACTGCTGGATCATCACCTGTCCGTATTCGATAGCATCCCGATCCGCAATCATCTTTTCCCGGCTAATGACCTGGTGCAACACCTCTGCCCCGCTTTGATCTGGCCTGTAAACTCTTACCTCGAACATAAAATTTTTCCTTTATTTAATCAACATCCCGTTGAATAGTTTTTTCGCATCGTTAATCAAACGCAATTCATCAAGCTCAACCTTGCCTATCAATGAAATTTCTCTAGGTAGATATTTTGCTAAAGTCGCATCTGGAACCTGAACACCTCTATGCTTAATAAAATAAATATTCTCTTGTAACTTTTCTGAATAAATTTTGTCGTATCCCAATTTTGATTTGATAGCTATCAATCTGAATACCTCCCCGTAGGGAAGTCATACTGAAGAAGTCCCATACCGGGCTGGCCTAGAAATTTCTTTTTCACTTTTGAACAATGAATTTGAACTGAATAATCGGGAGGGTCTTGCGCCAACCCGTTGCGGTGTACGCATAAAATCGAATCGTTTTTATCTCGCCAAGTGGAGCTACCTTTAATGTCATAGGCATTTGGCGGAGGATAAGAACCATCCTCATTTTTTTGCATCTTGGTAGGATGGGCAACAACAAAAATTGTTACACAATGATTTCTTGCAAACCTTCTTAGCTTGGTTAGCTGCACCCCGATCCACTCATGATCTGGAGTGTTTCCTCTTGCATCAATACTATTAATTTCATTCCAGGGATCAATTACAGCCGCACGAATCCCATGTGCAAAAACAAGGGATTTTAAAATACTAATAATTGCCTCAATGCTAATATCATCCTCTGGTGGTAGCACCGCATAAACATGATCGTGCAACCATGCCTGGGCTTCCCGCATTTCAGACTTATCCATGCGGTTTTTGTAATCAACAAACTCACCCTCTTGATTCGTGTACCCTTTTTTAAACGGCTTCCCTATTAATTTTTCAGCCAGCTTTGAGCAATGATATTCAAGCGGGAAATTCTCAGGAGAGAATACGCCCCACTTCCAACCATGATTATTTGCGGAGTTAACAATTATCTGATCGACAAATTCTGATTTACCATGCCCAGGTATCCCGGTAACAGTAATCAACTGACCTGCATCCCGTTCTAATTTAAAAAATGGGTCAATGTTTTTGTAGCCAGTACTGATGCCCTCTTGATCGCCTTTCTCGTAGTAACTAGATAAATCCACATCACCCATATAAAAAACACCATCAACTGGGTATGGAATTGGGTTATCAAGGCACACCCGCAACATCTCTGCCCCATGTTCAGCTAGACACTGATTTGCATCTTTGATTCCATCCGGCAAAACAACTCGTAAACATTTATGAGAACCAACACGCTTTAAAATTTCTACTTCAAGTTCTTTTCCAGGCTCATCGTTATCAACACAAATCAGTAGTCGCTCAACGCCCTCAAAGGCTTTCTCAACGCTCTGAAAAAAAGTGAATCCCTTGGCCCCATCAGGAACCGATATTGCGTTATTCTGGCCCGTAGCAACGTCACACGACAACGCATCAAGTTCACCCTCGCAAATAATTGTGGTTGCCTGAATATCATCGAATTTGTACACCGTTTTTTCACATCCCTGAATCTGTCTAAAATCTTTTTTACCATTCCGTGATTTGACATTAATCACCTCTCCATTTTTGTAATACGGAAATTGAATCCAGCCATCTTTAAACCCAATCTTGTTGCGTTCTAAAATTGTGGGTGTTAATTTTCTTTCGCCTAAAAGAAAAGTTAATGCTGAATCGGGTAATGCTGGTTTTGTATAGGTTGGCTTTGTGTAAACCTTTGGAGTTTGTGAATATCCATCTACACGATCATAACCAAGGCCGCCTACCCACTGACAATGGTGGCAGTGCCATTGCCCATTATCAATATCGACTGACAGGCAACGATCTGATTTCTTAGATCGGGTATGTGAACAATCAGGACAGGTAACTTTTTCTTGCCCCGATGATCGGGTAACTTTGATGCCAAAATCTTGAAAGGTTTTTTTCATATCAGTAACCCGCAAGCTGTGGATTCATTTTTGCCACACCCTTACCAAGTAATAACTTTTGCACCTGGCTTTTAAATACCGTCACCGATCTATCAGTTGCAGATACCCACTGATCTGTGCTTGATAAAAATTTAATGATTAATTCTTTCAATTTTGTCTCCCCATGTTTTCCCGCTAAACTCTGTAGAATTTTTCCGTCCCTGCCATAATTCATATCCGGCTTGATTTCAAAAATCTTGAAGAACTCATCTTGATAAAAATTCATCAAGGTTTTGCCTATAGAAATTTCACTCTTGTATAGAGGGTTTTCTCTATCTACTTCTACATCTACATCTAGGGGAGACTTTCTTGTCAGTCGCTTCGAAGTAACTTCCAAGTGTTTTGAGTAGTTATCCCGCTTTTTCAATAGGTTAGGGATTTCGATTCTGAGTTTGTTATCAGAATAAACAACTTTGAAACTGCTTTGAAACTGGTTTAGTTCCAAGAACAAACGGAGTTTCTTCTGCTTTACTTTTAAGTTTGCACACCATTCTGATATTGGTTGCTCATAATGATGCCTCCCGGTTTCGTCCATTTTTGCGGCTACAATTTCCATAATTCTCCAAAACCAGCCGTACCCTTCAAAGCCAAATTCGTGAATAATCATCTTCATTTTTTCGCTATTCATTGAATCCGTTTCATGTTTTAGCCATTTCATATTGAGCGTATTTTCAAGTTGAGGAAGAATTAAGCCCCTCAGAAAGAGGGGCAGGAAGGTTAGAAAGGTATGTCTGAATTGTCAGAAACATCTTGATTGGAGTCTTGTTTAGAATCTTGTTTGCTCTGTTTAGCAGAAATACTCATCGTGTAATCTGGATCGTTGTCCTTGGTTTTGTAGGTGTTTTTAAAGATATTAATTTTCCCGCCAAAACCAAAATTCCCACTAAAATACTCATTCCCGTTCTTATCTTGATTGATCCACAAACCGCCTAATTTAATCATCTCACCCATTAAATCTGTCTCCTTCTAGCTGTTTCAGTTTGAATAATTTCTAGGCCAGGTATCTGCTCCCCGCCTGTTAATTTTGCTAATTTTTTAACCTTCGCCTCCAACGCCTTAACCATTTGTGGTGTTGTAGGTTTTAATATTTCGGCAGGGATTAAATGCTCTTTGCCCTTAATAACTCTGACTTCATAATCGAGTGCGAAACTTGTTTTGCTTCGCAACTCCTGGGTTGAACTGGTTTCTACTGGCTCACTCAAAAGTTTTGCAACTGCATCAGTAACTTCTTTAGGTGCGCCTTGTTCTGCCAATTTAAACGCCTCTACCCTTGCATCTGTTTCACGCTTTAATTGTTTAGCTTCTTGCTGAGTACGTTCTATCTTTTCCCTGTGCATCCGATACATACGCATCTTTGCAGTTAGTTCTTTCCCCCCTTCTTTGATAGGTGTAAGCATTTCAGATTCTTTGGCACAAATAATTTTCCAAGATTTATATGCGCTGGCCTTTGGGTCTTTCCAGTATTCAATAATCCCTTTTTCTAATGATGCGGTTTCGCTGGCCTTTCTATCAGCTACAGAAAAACCATCATCATCATCAATTATTAAATTCCTGCAAAAGTCTAAAATTGTGTTTGCCCTTCGTGATAAATCCTCACCTAAACTCGGCTTTGTCATTACAGTTGTATTCATGCGGGAACCCCTTTCCCTAAACTTGCAATTTCATCTTTAAGAGACTCCAACTTAGAAACGGGAATATCATCAGTTTTTGCATAACCATGTGCCTGTATTAATTCAACGGCTATTGGAAAACTAATGCCACTTGTAGAAACGTGTTCCACAAATTCTCTTCGTTGATCTACGGATAAAGTAGGCTCTGTTTTTTTGTTTATGGGTTTCTTGACGAACTCTTTAAGCCCAATCTTATCTGTCTCACTCAGAGTTAATGAAGGCGTTAAAGGCTCATTGATAAAATCAATATCATCCTCTTCAATGTCTCTCTCCCCAGTTTCGATATGTAATGTTTTCAAAATAATATTTTTTTGTGCGTAACTTATAGCCTTCCCGATGCCCTTATCCTGCTGGTCAATCCCGTACCCGGCACAACAATTAATTACGCAATCTTTTGGGTCATCTATGTTGATCCATGAAAATTCCATTTTTACGCTTGTGCGATTGCCTTCTTGTAACACCTCTGTAATGCTCGGAATTAATGTGACTCCGTATTTCACAAGCAACGGATGTATCAACGCAGTAACAGAGTCATGCCCTACGACTGAGTAACCGCCCCCGCCAATTTTTATGCTTTTATTTTTTTTTATATAATCGACATCACCCATAATTAAGTTCAATCGTTGGTGAATATTTAAAACCTTTTCTTTAGTTGTCATTTGTTCCCCCATTTTTAGTTTTTAACCTTATCCGCTTGTGCCGAAGCCCCCGCCTCTTTGATGACACAAACGGATTTCATAGCATCTCAGCTAATCTTCAGAGGTCTTTTGGTTCTACTTTGTAATCACAATCCTGATGCTCATCCATATCGTGCTTACCCAATCCTTCACAATGATCTGAGCAGTACGATTCCTCTTCATCTAGTAATTCAAATCCGCATTGCCCACAAAAATCTTTAG
>Ga0307984_1000086_pt1 | contig 34880 bp, 41 predicted proteins | sample EllFjometageno78_FD_203169 | JGI IMG/M metagenome (GOLD analysis project Ga0307984, IMG submission 203169) | Marine microbial communities from Ellis Fjord, Antarctic Ocean - #78 | ecosystem: Environmental > Aquatic > Marine > Unclassified | place: Southern Ocean | collected 2014-10-09
TAGTGGGATTGGCGATTGTAACAGAAAAAGTTACTACCGATTTCATGGTATCGAAAGCACCCCTTTTAAAGCCAAAACGTTAAAAAACTTTCGAGATGGTTTTAACACTGAAGACCTCGTTATTGCTGATTTACGCACTGTCAAAGGGCTGACCATCGTTGATCGTGATCCTAGCGGCGAACAGATCGAGGTTAGCGATTTTGATGGACACTTCCAGGGGCATCTCGACTTTGAAGTATTAGGTATTAAGCAAGCGCCAAAGACCTGGCATGTCGGCGAAGTTAAATGCTCGGCAGAGAAAAAGTTTAATGAGTTCAAAAAGATCAAAGATAAGTTTGGCGAAAAACAGACATTATTTAATTGGTCACTGACTTATTTTGTGCAGGCCCAATTGTATATGCATTATCGCAAACGCAAGCGCCATTGGATGGTTGTGGCCTCGGCTGGCGGCAGAGATTGGACGAGCTGCCGGACTGACTACGATGCCGAGCAGGCTAAGTATTACATTGACCGCGCAAAACGCATAATCGAGCAACCAGAGATCTTGCCGGATCGGATTAGCGAAAACGCCGACTTTTGGTTGTGCCGCTTCTGTGAGTTCAAAGAAGTTTGTCACGATGGTAAGCGGCCGACGCGTCATTGCAAAACGTGCGTATGGGGCGAGGCGGGTCAAGATAAGACCTGGCAGTGCCGCAAGCATGAAACTGTTCGCTCAATTAAAGAGCAAGCAGAGGGCTGTAAGGACCAATTGTATCGCCCGACATTTGTTGCCGGCAACGTCAACGACATTGGCAACGATTATATCGCGTATGAAACGTTAAACGGTCACTACACTGACAAAGGAGCTTCACATGATTGATGCAAATGAACGCGAAAACGAGCTGTTAAGACGAGCGGGAAAGTCGGGCGGTCAATACTTGGAGCAGATTGATTTGTACGATTTGCGCCAGCTCACACAAGAGCAGTGGACTAATTTTATCAGGTCCGTGATCAGCAAATGGTACGAGGTCAAAGCAGCCGAAGAGGCATTAGACGATGAAATCCCGTTCTGATGAGTGCGATGCGTGCATGGGGCAGGGCGTTGTTCTCGTCGAGGTGACGAGGTTTTTGCCTCAAGGCGGGGCGCGGTTTGCAGAGCCTGATTATGTAGACGAGGAGCAAGAATGTGAAAAGTGTAACGGGAACGGGATTGTTAATACACAATCGGAGTGAGATAGAGAGCGCAGCGACAGAACGCTGGGGGCCGCCGAATAGGGGGCTGTCTAGCCGCGATGAGATGCGGTTTGGTACGCGAGGTAGTGTGAGCGTGAAGCTCGAAACCAACGAGTACTATGATCATGAGATAGCTGAAGGCGGGCTCGTTATTATTGAGCCTGTGAACATCGATCATTTGATGCCGCGCATGATTGTGAAAAAATATAACTATCTCGATGAGGCTGGCAAAGTCCATATGCAAGTGCGGCGGTTTATGCCGAAAGATTTTAGGCAATGCCGGCCGGACCCGAATGATCCGAGCAAATGGATTCATAGCGTCAAAGGGCTGCAAATGATCCCGTATCGGCTGCCTGAGTTGCTGGCCAGTGATTATGTGATCGTTTGCGAAGGGGAGAAGGATGCCGACGAGCTGGCCTACAATGGCTACGTTGCAACGACAGCCCCGCAAGGGGCTAACAAGTGGCCTGATGAGCTATGTCCGTTCTTTGCCGGCAAGGATGTCTATATCACTCCTGATAATGATGATGCTGGGAAAACGCACGCCGAGCTAGTCAGCTCAAAACTCTTTTCTGTAGCTAAAACGGTAAGGGTTTGTGACGTAGCCAAGGATTTAGCTAAACGCGCAGATATTTATGATTGGCTCCAGGCTAATAACGCGGATCGTTTAATGGCTGATTTGCAGGGTTTTCCGGTAGTTTCAAGGCCGGTACTCGTCGAGCCGGTAGCCGTAAGCAATGCTGACATATTCCAAACGATTGATGCGGATGACATCAAGGCTGTTACTAGCTCGGATGATTTTGTTGAGGGATTGCTGGGGGCTGGGCAGCTTTCGGTTCTGTATGGGCCGTCTAACTGCGGCAAGACGTTTTTTATCAATGATTTATGTTTGCACATTGCACAGGGGAAATCATGGCGCGGCAGAGAAGTAGATCGAGGCGGCGTGCTTTACGTTGCGGCAGAAGGCGCGTTTGGAATCAGAAACCGAATAGCAGCTTACAAACAGCATTACGAGATCCAGGACACGATCCCACTGACGATACTGCCAAGCACAGTGAACATGCTGGACACGCAAGCGGATGTAGAGAAGCTGATACGGACGATTCAGTTTAAAGCTCAAGAATTAGGCAATATCTCGCTTATTGTGTTGGATACGTTAGCGCGGGTGATGGCTGGCGGTAACGAAAACGCCGCGGAAGATATGGGAATGTTAGTGATTAACTGCGATAGGATCAGCCAGACAACGGGAGCGCATGTTTGTTTGGTGCATCATAGCGGGAAGGATGAGAGCAAGGGCTCCAGGGGCTCTAGCAGCCTTAGAGCAGCCTGTTCAACTGAGATCGAGATTAAGAAGGCCGGCGATGTCTCGGTTGCGACTGTAACTAAGCAGCGCGAAATGGAAATCGACGGCGTGTTCGCATTTAGTTTGGATGTCATAGATATAGGCATTAATGAACGCGGAAAGCCTGTTACGAGTTGTGTAGTTAAAGAAATTGATAGCTCGGATGTTGTCGAAAAGAAGCGGCGCTTTCCGCGTGGAGCTAATCAAAAGATACTTTTTAAGGCTATTAAGAACCTCGGAGCGAATGGAAAACTCCATGCATTAGACATCAAAGTGAATGGATTTGAGCTGCCAAAAAGCTGTTTAGGTATCTCGATTGACGATTTCTTTGACGCTACAAAAGGCAAGATAAGTTGTGAAATTAAGCATAAGAAAACGCGTTTCAATGAGGCTATTTCATCTCTCGTTGCAGATGATTTTATAGGTCTTGAAGAGGGTTATTTATGGCTAATTCCATGATACCCGAAATACCCGAAAACACCCGAATCGGGTAAATCGGGTATTACTGTTAGATACCCGAAATACCCGAATTGTCTATAGACATTCGGGTATCGGGTATCGTGAACATGACGGAAAAGGTGGGTTTTGATGATTTCGGGCAATTCGGGTATTTCGGTTAAAGATCATGTGAAGGATGTGGCTGGTTTAGCGGGGTTGTTTTTTGAAGCGGCAGACACTGAGAGACGGTTGCCAAGTGTCCGACGGCAGAGTGTCAAATGTTGTTGGCCAGATTATGCAGATGATCCAAGTGTGGCGTTTGGGTATAATGAAACCGTGACGAGGTTGGCTCGTGCTTCGCCTGGCGCGATTACGAGGTATGACCAGGCGTTGGAATTGTGTCTGTTGTTGGATGTTGAGGACCGGAAGGTTATCTGGGCATCAGCTCATAGTGCGGTTAGAAGACAACGAGGGCCAACCTGGCGAGCGATTGGGGAATTGCTTGGTATGCAAGCCGCAACGGTTAAGAGGCGGTTCGAGAGTGCTATTTTAACTTTATGGTACAAAATGTAGTCATTTCATTTGACGGACATCACTAAATGCAGTACTTTTTTGTTACGATAGGTAATCATAGATTACTAGTCGTTCTCCCTGTTTAACTTCGCGGCGCTTTTTTATAAGCGCTGCTTTTTTTTGAGAGTTTCATGGCTAAGAAAGCACGCGTTAAAGCTGATGATTTCAAGCGCATTTGTGAGCGTATTGCTGATGGTGAAAGCTTGACCAAGATCTGTGCTAATGATGTCCTTTTGCCCTCATGTCGCACGGTTTTGCGCCATATTCAGGACAGTGAGCCAGCCTATGAGCAGTATCGTAACGCTCGTGCGCTTCAGGCTGAGATCATGCGCGATTCTATTCTTGACCTGGTATCAGCCCCGTTGCCACCCGACGCTAAGTTAGCGATGGCAGCTGTTGGTCTAAGGCGTTTACAGGCTGATCACATGGATAAGATGATACGACAGCTACAGCCTCGCGGTTTGCGTAACCGTGAAGAGGACAAGGCTGATACTGGTGGCGAGATGGTTATCCGTTGGGGATCGGCTACTTAAATCAATACATTGTTGTTGTTGTGAGGTGTCGGCACTCGCGTGCGAGCCGGAATCTAAGAACAAAGCGTGACCAATGAATGGATCTGTTAACGAACTGTTAAATGCACCCGCTAACCCATTGATATTAAATGAATGACCTTCAGGTTACATACCTGAAGGGGGGTCTTTTTTTGCCGGTTTTCTGCGAAACATGCCCCCCCACCCCCCAAAGAACCGGGTGCAGTCTCCTAGTCTATAATACATCACCAAGTGAGGCTCTGTTACTCTGTGGCTAACAAAAAAAATATACAGGAAATAGAAATCCCGTACACACCGCGCCCTTTGCAGCTTGAGTTGCATAACATGCTCGACAAGTACCGGTTCAACGTCCTGGTAATGCACCGGCGCTTCGGCAAAACGGTCTGTGTGATCAACCATTTGCTCCGAGCTGCGATTATGGAGACCAAGCCGAACGGCCGATATGCATATATCAGCCCGAGTTACCGGCAAAGTAAGTCAATTGCCTGGGATTATTTGAAGACGTTTGCGGCCAAGATACCAAACACGCGGTTCCATGAGACAGAATTGCGGTGTGACCTACCGAACGGATCGAGAATAACCCTGCTAGGAGCTGAGAATCCGGCAAGTTTGCGTGGTATTTACCTAGATTTTTGCGCGATGGACGAGGTTTCGCAGATGCCGGCGAGTATTTTCCCCGAGGTGATTCGCCCGGCGTTATCTGACAGGAAGGGGAGCTGCGTTTTTATAGGCACGCCACATGGCACACAGAATTATTTTTATGATTTATGGGATACGGCGGCGGCTACAGAGGGCTGGAACCGGTGTATGTACAAAGCGAGCGAGACGAATTTAATAGACGAGGAAGAATTAACAGCTGCCAGAGCGACGATGTCGGTTGATCAGTACAACCAGGAATTTGAGACCAGTTGGGTAGCCAATATCCAGGGCTCGATTTATGGCAAAGAGATCCAGGCGATTGACGAGCGCGGCCAGATCTGTGAAGTCCCTTACGATCCGGCGTTAAAGGTTTCAACTTTTTGGGATATCGGATTCCATGATAGCACCAGTATCTTTTTTGCACAGGTTACGCGAGGCGGCGCGGTCCACGTTATTGACCACTATGAAGCGAGCGGCGAAGCTTTTCCGTTCTATGCAAAAATGCTTCAAGAAAAAGCGGACGAGTATGATTGGCAGTACGCGCATCATTATGGACCGCATGATTTGGCTGTTACCGAGTTGGGTACAGGCAAAACTAGGATTGAAGCCGCCCAGGAGTTAGGAATCCGGTTCAGGATTGTCCCGAGGTTGTCCATAGAGGACGGCATCCATGCTTTGCGGCTGTTACTGCCCCGTTGTTATTTCGATCGTACTAAGCTTCGCAGGGCGCTTGAGGCTCTCCGGCATCATCACCGGAAGTGGGACGAGAAGGCGCGGACGTTAAAATCGAAGCCGGTAAAAGATTTCAGTTCGCACGCGGCAGATGCTGCGCGTTACATGGCCGTTGCGTTACAGGAAGACTACGACAGCAAGCAAGCACCGCAAGCGTTTGCGGATAGCACGTACAACCCATTCGAGGCAAGAATATGAGCTTTTTATTCCCGAAGCCGGCAGCTGCCGCGTTGCCGCCGATACCGCCTATTCAGCCCGAGCCGGCAATTTTGGCTACGAGTACAAAGGTTGAGGATGATTTGCGGACAGACTTAAAGCGGCGAAAAGGACGAGCGTCCACAATTGTTACTAGCTCCCAGGGGCTAACGACAGAGCCGGAAACGAAATCAACGAGCCTTCTGGGCTCATCGACATAGAGGACATCTTATGGGTGGAGTTGTATCGAGTTTTTTTGGTGGAAGTCCGGCCCCTGCGCCGCCACCGCCGCCAGTTCAGCCAGCTGCTCCTACCCGCGTCCCAGCTCCGGCGGTTAGTGCCGGCACAGGGGATAAGGAAAAGGCTGAGAAGAAAGCGAGTATTCGGCGCGGAGCTGTTGTTCGGCGGCGCGTACCAAAGTCGGTTCTAGGCGGCACGCCTACAGGCGCAAAAACCACGTTAGGCGGTTAGAATGTTGAATGAGCCCGATGAGCAAGCTGTTGTTCTGCTCAAGCGCTTAGACACGCTTGCGGCTCAACGAAAGACCTGGGAGAATCACTGGCAAGAAATCGGGGACTACATCGTCCCGCGCAAAGCGGACATCCAGGTTAGCCGGACGGCCGGTGACAAGCGGATGGAAAAGATTTTTGATTCCACTGCAATCCATGCAGCCGAGTTATTGTCTGCGAGCCTTCATGGCATGTTGACCAACCCGAGCACCCGTTGGTTCGATTTGCAATATCAGAATCTAGAATTGAATAAAGATGACGAGGCTAAAGAATATCTCGAAAGCATCGTTGATATTATGTATGCGGAGTTCAAGCGCTCCAACTTTGCCGAGCAGATCCATGAGCTGTACCATGATTTAATCACGTTCGGTACAGGCGTGATGATGATCGAGGACTATGAAGGCGGGGTTCGGTTTAGTACACGGCATATTTCGGAATGTTACTTGTCTGAGGACGAGTGGGGCCGCGTTGATACGGTGTTCCGTAAGTTTAAAATGACGTTACGAGCGTGCGCTAATAAGTTTGGCGTTGAGAATATGTCCGAGAAACGCATAAAAATTATGGAGAAAGACCCATATTCAGAAGTTGAGGTTGTCCATGTTGTTATGCCGAGAGATGGTTACGATTCAAACAAGGCTGACAGCAAGAACATGCCGTACAAATCTTGCTACATCGATCCCGATAGCAAGCAGACCTTGCGAGAAAGTGGCTACAACGAATTTAGTTATGTATGCCCTAGATTTTTAAAAGCTTCACATGAGCTTAGTTATGGCAGAAGCCCGAGCATGACGGTTTTGCCCGATACAAAAATGATTAATGCCATGTCAGAAGTGACTATCAAGGCTGCACAAAAGCAAGTGGACCCACCGCTGATGGTTCCTGATGACGGGTTTATGTTGCCGGTGAGAACGCGCCCTGGTGGATTAAATTTTTATAGATCAGGATCTCGCGATCGGATCGAGCCTTTAAACATTGGCGCGCAAACGCCGCTCGGATTAAATATCGAAGAGCAGCGCCGCCAAGCGATTAGAACAGGTTTCTATGTAGATCAATTAATTATGGGCCAAGGCCCACAGAAGACTGCGACAGAGGTTATACAGCTCACTGAAGAGAAAATGCGCGTCTTGGGGCCAGTACTTGGCCGGCTGACCGCCGAGCTGTTGAGCCCCATGATTGATCGAGTTTACAATATTTTATTAAGAGCTGGAAAGTTTCCGTTAGCGCCGGCATCGATACAAGATGGCGATATCGATATCGAGTACGTATCGCCATTAGCCAAAGCGCAAAGGCAATCAGACATCTCCGGCATTATGCGGATGTTCGAGATCTTATCGCCGTTAGCGAGTGTTAACGCCGGCATCTTTGATCACTTCGACTTTGATGGATTAATTAGGCACGTACTCCAGGCACTAAGTATACCGGCGAGCATAACTAAGGGCGAAGCTGAAGTGGCCGCGGACCGAGAAAATCGTGCAGCCCAAGAGCAGCAAATGCAAGAGATGCAGCAAGTTCAGCAATTATCTGAATCGATGGGCGCTGCCGCTCCAATGGCTAAAGTAATGCAAGCAGATGAAAGCATCTCGAATGAGTGAAGAGGCGTTTATAGAAGAGCGCCAACGTTTAGTTGATGCTGCTAAAGAGATTTTTAATTCACCAGCTGGCAAAATTGTTTTAGATAAACTTAAAAATCAATCCGGTTTCAATACTTCAAACTTTAGTTCGGACGCGCTTGAAATGAGTTATCGCGAAGGGCAGCGATCCGTTGTTCTTTATATTTTAAACTTACTCGTTGACGAGAAGGTGCAACAACAACAAGGAGAATAAATCAAATGGCTGAAGAACAGGTAGCGGAGGTCGCGCAAGCGGTAGCCCCGTCTGAAAGTGTAGCTAGTTGGAAATCAGATTTGCCAGAGGATATTAGAGATCATTCGGCGTTATCACCAATAAATGACGTTGGTAATTTAGCTAAGAGTTATATCAACGCACAATCTATGATTGGCAGAGACAAGATTGCGATCCCGAGCCAGCATAGCTCGCCGGAAGATTGGAACGATGTCTATGACCGTTTAGGCCGGCCCGAAAGCGCGGATGCCTACGAGGTTAATGTTGGAGACAATACAGACGAGCAATTTATGAGCTGGTACAAAAATACCGCGCATGAGATTGGTCTCAACCCAACCCAGGCATCTAAACTTGCAGAGTCATACAACGAATTGTTTTTAGCTCAACAAGCTGAAGCACCGAATTACGATGCCCTTCGCAGTGAAAACGAAGCGGCATTAAAAAAAGAATACGGCGGCAAATACGATGAGAATATAAAACTAGGCAGCTCGATGCTGACCGAGTTCTCAGATATGGATAACCCGCTAACAGAATTAGATATGGCTGATGGCTCAAAGCTAGGGGACAACCCTAACTTTATCCGAGCGATGGTTAATGTTGGCGAATTTATTCGCGAGAAAGTTTCCGAGGATGCCTTCGAGGGCATGGCCAAAGGTGGCGGTGGATTATCACCAGATGACATCAGTGACCAGTTGCGCGAAATCGAAGCACCTAACAGTCCATTATTTGATTCACAACATCCTCAACATCGAGAATATGTGAAGAAAAGAACTAGTCTTTACGATCAAAAATATTCTGAAGACTAAAATCAGGGTAGCTGAAAAGTCCTGTTGCTTGCTTGAAAGAAAAGCCGCTCATCGTTGCGTAAACGAAGATTAGTCCAGTTGGGTAGCTAACCGAATTAACCTTTTTTTATTAAACAACTTTGGAGGTTTGACAAATGTCAAATCAAATTACCACTGCGTTTAGCCAACAGTTTGGGCAAACAGTTGCCCTACTGTCGCAACAACGCGGATCAATGTTCCGAAATGTGGTTCGGAATGAAAGCGTGATCGGAGAAAAAGCTTTTTTCGATCAAGTTTCAAGTGTAGCGGCAGTTCTAAAAACGAGTCGGCATAGCGATACTCCGCTCACAGAAGTGCCTCATTCACGCCGTCAGGTTTCGATGAATACGTATGAATTTGCGGATTTGATCGACGATGCGGACCAAGTCGCAACAATTATAGATCCTACATCTGCATACGCTCAGAGTGCTTCGGCAGCTATGATGCGTGCGGTTGATGATGAAATTATTGCGGCTGCAACTGGTTCTGCGAAAACAGGCAAAACCGGATCTGGAAGTACAGATCTAGCGGCAGATCATATTATTGCGCACGGTTCAGCTGGTTTAACAGTTGCCAAGCTTCTCGCTGCAAAAGAGCAGTTGGACCTTGCAGACGTTGATCCATCTATTCCTCGCCATATCGCTTGCGCTCCTCAACAAATTAAAGATTTGTTGAACACAACTGAAGTTAAAAGTTCTGATTTCAATACTGTGAAAGCACTTGCTCAAGGTGAATTAGATTCATTTCTAGGTTTCCAATTCCACATGACAAACCGACTAGCTAAGTCTAGCACTACGCGAACTTGTTTCGCTTGGGCGCAAGACGGCTTGCTTCTTGCAATCGGGCAAGATGCAAAATCCCGTATCGAAGAACGATCCGACAAATCTTTTTCTACGCAAGTCTACTACAGCCAAACTGTTGGCGCGACTCGCATGGAAGAAGACAAAGTTGTTTCTATTCTTTGTACAGAATCTTAAAGGAGGTTTGAAAAATGGGTACAGCTTATTCAGACCAAAAAACTAAGTGGAACCAAAACGATCCATCTGAGATGATTAAAACCATCGAGCAGGGTGGGCGTGTTCGTGTTGCCTATGGCAGCTTTACAGCTGCTACTGAGCAATCCGACATCCACATGTTTAACTTACCAAATGGGGCGCGTATTCTATCTGGTGAACTTTCACATGCGGCTCTTGGTTCTTCTACTACGTTGTCTGTCGGCCATGCGGCTTACAACGATGCGGCGGGAACAGCGGTTGCCTTGGACGTTGATGAGTTCAAAGCGGCGGCTGCATCAACTGGCGTTGTGACTGTTGCTATTGCAGCAACCGTTGCACTTGGTAGAAACAGTGTTGTTGATGCCGACAAAGACGGTATCCCAATCACTGTCTCATTGGCTGGTGGTAACGGCACAGGGCTTATCGAGTTACTGATGACCTACGTGCTAGACTAATAGATTTGGGGGGTCTTAGTTTTTCTAAGATCCCCTATTTCTTTTAAAGGATTTTTTTATGTCATCTGATGTTGATATCTGTAACGCCGCGCTAAATAATATTGGCGCGTCGAATATAATATCTTTGACCGAAGACAGTAAAGCTGCGCGTGTGTGCAACCAGCGTTATAGTATTGTTCGGGACGCTGTTTTTAGATCACACCCGTGGAACTGCTTAATTAACCGGCTCTCCCTGGCAGCCGATGCCACCGCTCCTGTATTCAAGTATAATTTCAAGTATAGGCTACCTAATGAACCCTATTGCTTGCGAATTTTGGAAATAGAGGGGGAAGCTGATGGCGTTATATACGAAGTTGAAGGGCGCTACATCGTGTCTAACGAAACAACGATGAACATTAAATACATCTCGCGTGTGCTCGACGCGAACGAGTATGATGCATTATTAATTGAAGCAATTGCGGCAAGACTTTCAAGTGAGATTGCATACCCACTTGTCAATTCGGTTAGCCTCCAGGCGCAACTTTTTAATATTTATGAGCATAAAATTAAAACCGCACAGTTTGTCGATGCCACAGAAGGCACACCAGCGGAAGTCACTTCCACATTTTTCACTGATGCGAGGCTTTAATGGCCAAGGCAAGCTATGCCTTTTCGAGCTTTACCTCTGGCGAGGCTTCACCACGGCTAGACGGCCGCGTGGATTTAGCTAAATACTTTTCAATGTGTTCAACGCTTGAAAACTTTTCGACGTTACCGCATGGCGGGGCTACTAGGCGATCAGGTACGAAGTATGTATCAGAAGTAAGCGCTTCAGCTCTTGCAACTCGGATATTTGGGTTTGAATTTAATAACGAACAAACGTACATCATCGAGGCGGGGAATACATATTTTCGATTTATAAAAGATGGCGAGCCTATTTTAGAATCTGGGAAAACAATTACTGGGATTACTAAAGCCAACCCAGCGGTAGTCACTAGCAACGGACACGGGTTTACTAATGGCCAGGAAGTAAGTATCAGCGGGATCGTTGGTATGGTTGAATTGAATAATAAAAATTTTAAAGTGGCGAGTGTTTCTACAAATACATTTGCGCTTCAAGACATGGGATCGGTAAACGTCAATTCCAGCTCGTTCACAACGTATGGCAGCGCGGGGAAAGCCGCCCGAGTTTACACAGTAACTACGCCATATTTAACGGCTGAACTATTTCAAATCCAGTTCGCTCAGTCTGCCGATATTATGTACATTGTACACCCAAACCATGCTCCTCGAAAGTTAACTCGCACCGGTCATACAGCCTGGACCCTGGACGTAGTAGACTTTGAACTCGGCCCTATGATGGACGAGAACAAAACGGCCACCACATTAACATCCAGTGCCTTGTCAGGGTCAGTCACGATTACCGCTTCAGCAGTCACTGGAATAAATAACGGCACAGGCTTTCAGACTAATGATGTAGGCCGTCTAATAAAAATGTTTGACGGGTATGCAAAAATCACTGCAAGGAACTCTACAACTGAGGTCGTAGCCACAGTTCAACCTAATTCAGATCTCAGATCGGAACTGCTACCAACTTACACATCAGGCACGATGAGTTATATCGAGGGAGACCCAGACGCGACAGGGTCTGAGCACAATGACCGCATCCTAGATACAGCCAAACAGTTTATTGATGAAGGCTTTAAAGTCGGCCAAAAGGTTACTATCTCGGGGACATCATCAAACAACAAATCTGTTTTGATTGTTGTTGTTACGGACGATACAATTTTGACGGCCCCGTCTGATGACCTTGCAGCCGAGGGAGCGAGCTCAAACAATGTTCTAGCGGGAACAATTGAGCCTTCTGATGATTGGTCGCTTGGGGCTTTTTCTGTCCAAACTGGCTACCCTTCGACTGTTTGCTTTTATGAAGAGCGATTGGTTTTCGCTGGGACAACAGAACAGCCTCAGACATTATTCTTTTCAGAATCTGGCGGCTTCGAACAATTTAAAGATGGTGCTGACGATGCGGATGCGATGCGATACACTATTGCAGCTCAGACCGTAGATATTATTCGCTATCTTATGCCAGGCCGTGTGCTCGTTGTCGGTACAACGGGCGGCGAATTTTCGGCCAGCTCTAGTTCAACCGGCGAAGCTTTAACGCCAACCAATGTTCAAATTAAACGCCAGACAACTTACGGGTCTGCAAACGTCCAGCCCATACAATCAGGCAACGCGGTTTTGTTCTTGCAACGGGCTCGACGCAAAATCAGAGAATTGGTTTATAATTTTGATGTCGATGGCTTTATTGCTCCAGACATGACGATCCTAGCCGAGCATGTAACTGAAGGCGGCATCGATGATCTAGCTATACAGCAAGAACCAGATAACGTAATTTGGGCCGTAAGGGCTGACGGCGTTCTTTGTGGCCTTACATACCGCCGTGAAGAGCAAGTTGTCGCTTGGCATCGACATAAGCTAGGCGGGACATTTACCGGCGTACATGGCAGTTACGCAACTGCGACATATGACTATGCAATCGTTGAAAGCGTGGCATCGATCCCGACAGACTTGGACGAGGACGATGTTTATTTTGTTGTAAAGAGAACAATCAACTCCGTTCAAAAAAGATACATTGAAAGACTATCACCACTTAACTTCGGCGATGATGTGTCCAACGCTATTTTTGTTGATTCCTCACTGACCTTCACAGGAGTGTTTAATACGCTTAATGGAGCAATTAACGCATCAGCAACGACTATACCAATCGTAGCAAGTTCGGCGTTTGCTTCATCAGGTTCAGTGAAGATAGAGCAAGAGGTAATAAGCTACACGGGGAACTCTGGGAACGAGCTGACCGGGTGTACGCGAGCAGTTAGCGGAACGGCTGCCATACACGCAACCGCAACCACAGTAACCCAGGCCGTTAATCAGTTTACAAATCTTCACCACCTTGAAGGCGAGACGGTTTCTATTCTTGGCGATGGGTCTACTCATCCAGAAAGGACAGTTTCATCCGGTGCTATTGTTCTATCGCGCTATGTGACTAAAGCGCACGTTGGAATTAATTATCAATCTACTTTAAAAACAATGCGGATCGAGGCAGGGGCAGTTGATGGAACCGCACAAGGGAAAATCAAAAGACTGCAACATGCTACACTTAGGCTCTACAGAAGCGTTGGAGTTAAAGTTGGCGAAAGCGCGACACAAACAGATTTAATCCCTTTCCGCTCCTCTTCACAGAGGATGGATCAAGCGATTTCGTTGTTTACTGGTGACAAGCAAATTGAGTTTGATGGTGGCTACGACACAGATGGATTTGTTACGGTTATACAAGACCAACCATTGCCCCTGACGCTTCTTGGCATATACGTTCGACTACAGACATTTGACACATGATGAAAGTAGAAACAGTTCCTTTTCTTGCGGAACACGCAACCGCTGTTTTGGAAGCGGGGCTTTTATTAGATGAGGGACAGGATTGGACAGCTCAAGCTAAAATCATGGAAGAGGCTGGAAGTTGTGTGACCTTATTAGATGAAGATTCCGAACCTGTTTTATGCATGGGCGTAATTACAATTTGGGAAGGTTGCGGAGAAGCCTGGATGCTAGGATCAAACAAAATGTCCAAACATCCTATTGCTATAGCACGCGCTATTAAAGAAGTATTCTTCGAGTACGTTGAGCACCAAGGGTTTTGGCGTGTGCAGTCAAATGTCCGTTGTGATTGGCCGTTGGCAATAAAATTTATTGAATTTATGGGTATGGAGAAGGAAGGCCTTATGAAAAAATTCGGTCCAGAGGAAGCAGATTATTATCGCTTTGCGTGGGTTAAATGACTTGGGCTATGGCGGCGGGTGGAGCAAGTTTAGCCGGTGGCATAATGGGTGCGTCTGGCAATTTAAAGGCGGGTAAGGCCGCCAGGGCCGTTGCTGACTACAATGCACAAATACAAGAGCGCAACGCCAAAATTGCAGAGCAAGAGGCCGAGCGCAAAATATTTATGAAGGATGTCGAGAATGTTGAGTTCCGTCAGGAGGCTGGACGTTTTATCGAAGGACTTGGAGTTAGCTATAGAAAATCTGGGGTTGTGGCTTCAAGCGATACCCCGTTGCTAGTAGCTCTAGAAATGGCAAGCCGCGCAGATGAAGACATGGAAAAATCCAAATACAACTCTCGCGTGGAAGCGCTTGGTTTACGCGATCAAGCCACAGGCATGAGACTGCAAGCTGGTTTAACAAGAGTAGAAGGTCGTATGCGCCAGCAACAATATAAAATGGCGGCGGTTGGTTCGTTGCTGGGTGGAATAGCGTCAGGGTCTAGAAGCATGGCGTTGGGGTAGAATATGAAAATACCGACTTATAATTCTCAAGTTAAAATGACCGACAGGGTTGCCGCGCAACGCATGAACGTGCAAGCGAACAGCGCTGCGTTTGAAGGGCCAGGGCAAGCCGTGGCTGCTTTAGGAAAGCAAGTAGCTGCACAGGCCTCGTGGATGGAGCAAGAGCAAAAACTAGTAAATGCATCCGAGGTTGCTAGTGCTAAAAGACTTTATGCTTCAGATCTAATAAAACTTGAAAATGATATTGCTCAAGATCCAATCTATAATACAAACCCAGCATCAGCAAAAAAATATTTTGACACGAGAAGCCAACAATTATTTAAAACACGCAGTTTAAAAGTTAAAGGAAATTTAGCAAAAACAACTTTTAATACAGAGGCCCAAAATTTAAAAAGCCCATCGAGATTAAGAACTACAAAACTTGCGCGGTCTAGATTAGTTTCTGAAAATATTGTTGGAAAATTAACTGAAGCTAGCGATGCAGAAAAAAACCTTGCGCTGCTAGATCCTAAATCTCAAGATTATAAAGAACTTTTAAAAAGTATAATTGGCGCTAAAGATACACTTGGTAACGTAATTACACCAGGGGTATTCGGGGAGCTTGCGCGGAACGGTTCCATAAAAGCAGAAGACCAGTTAAAGTACGAACAAAAATTTCTCTCGAATGTTACTAGAAACACTGTAAGCAAATTATTACTTGGAGCATCTACAAACTCTGGATCACTGGATGATATAGCAAACGGTTCGGCTGGTAAGCAAGCAATGCTAATTTACAATCAACTACAAGATCCTAACCAACATGCTAATCTAACTGCAATCGATAGGACTAAGCTATCTGAGGAAGCTTTACGGTTAACAACTCAATTGGACAGCCGGCGTATAAGTTTGTTTAACCAACAAGAGAGCAGAGAAAAAACTAAAAGAACTGAGAACCAAAAAACTAATTTCAATTCTTTAGTATCGAGAATACAAAAGTATAGAGCCGATCCTAGTAATACAAGTTTGCAAGCAACCCAGGTAACTACTTTAGAAGTAAACCAAATGTTAGAAAATGGGGACATCTCGGTTAGCCAACAAAATGCGGTGATAAAAGCTTTAAACACGCAGGGCGCGATTGTCAGCGACAAGGGTTACATAAACGATGTTATCGGAAGAATAACTAAAGCTGACAACAAACAAGAGATAAAAAATATTGTAGATGAAGCTTTCACGCATATTAATACTAAATTAAATTATCAAGACCTTACTGTTATTCGCCAAACGGCCGAGCAGTTTAATTCAAGTACTCCTAGCTCAAAACGTGCAAAAATCTTTGACACTCTTTTGGAATCTTTGGTAAGGCCAACAGGCGTAATAGATAGGATATTCCCAGGCGCAAGTAAGCGGGGAAAAGATGTAATTGCTGGTTATCGTTTAAAAATATTAGAAGGCATCCCACCGGTTCAAGCATTTAATGAATCAATAGATTCTTTTAAAACTAACGAAAAAGTAATTTTAAAAGAAATACCTCTTCCCATGTTTAAACCACCACTAGCACAAACTGAGATCTCTTCTCCTAACGTGGAATCTTTTAATACTACGCAATCGGGGCCAGTAAAAAGAGACCTAAGTACGTGGACCTTGTATGATGTAGCGTGGTCACGGCAAAAAGTACAAACAGAATATGTCGGCCGCGTAGGCTCACTGGCTCGTGAAGAATTTAGATTAAATATGTTGGAATTATATATCCAGCAACGAAATGATGCCCAAGAACTTATTGCTGGGGAGAATTTAGCAGATGTTCAATGATGATTTTGAAAGCGGACTTTTTACATGGCCGTCAGAAGAACAAGCCGCTGAGTTGTCCGATGAAGCAAAAACAAGTATCACCAAACAAGGCTACAATCTTGAGGCAGCTGAAAAGTTTAATATTAATATAGATTTATCTGGCGATATGGATGACCGCGATCTCCAGGTAACAGAGACCGAACTGGAAATGGATAAAGATTGGGTCCAGTCATCCCGAGAGCTAATGCCGCTTTTTAGAGGTTATGTAAAAGGGGGCGAGCCAGATGAAGAAGAGTTTTTCTTGCCCGAAGCCAGCGATATGGAATCTGCTCAATGGGGCATCGAGCTTATGGGCATGTTCAATTGGAACATACTCGATCAAACGGTGATGACCCACAGGATGGGCAATGCCCCTTTAAAGCAACGAGCAGCGTTTTACAAATTAATGCACGAATATGAAAATCTAGGTATGACATGGGATGGTTCTGTTCGAGCTTTTAAAGGTATCGTATCGGACCCCACTTCCATTTTTGGGCTTGGAACTTTCGGCGCTGGTTTCATAGCAAGGCAAGCAGCAAAGCAAGCGGGTAAGGAAGGTTTAAAAGCGTACATGCGAGCAACGCTGCCGGCTGCAACTCTGGCTTCTATTGAAGGCGCAGGGTATGGCTCATTAGATGACGCAAACCGACAATTCATTGACATCGATGCGGGGGAGCAGGGCGAATTTAGCATCCAACGAAATTTGTTGTCTACGGGAGTAGGAGCGGGAGCTGGTTTAGGTTTGGGGCTTGCATTGCCGGCAGTGGGTTCGATTGCTGTTAAAGGCGTAAAGAAATTTGGCGAAGCGCTAGGCAATATTAAATATGACCCTAGCACTCTGCGTATGGGTGTTGGCCCTACGGATGGACCTAAAGGCCCGGACACCCCATCGATAACTGGTGATGCCCGAGAAGTGCGGGTTACTAAGGCCGCTCGGCTTAACTCCGACGAGCGCACTTTAATCTCACAAATAGCCACAGATGGGTCGTACCCAGTAGCAGCAATCGAGGCTGAGTACAGGCGCGTCAAAGAACAATTCCCCGCGTCAGAGGGCTGGGAAAATATTGTTTTAAACACTGAAAAAGGTGCAAAAAGAAAAAAGGGTAAGAACGGTAAGCCAGACACATACGAGCTATCTTTTAAAGCGATCCCGTATGGCTACAACCGCCCAAAGGGACAAAAAAAAGCGCCCCCAGTGCCGGACCCGAAGATGGTTCAAAAATCATCAGACACAATGGTTGCTGAAGTTGTTGATCTATTTAACCGCGCAAAAGGCGGTGACACGGCGGCAAACAAGATTATAGAACAGCGCCAATGGTATGCAAATATGCGCGAGCGGTTACGCGCAGAGTTTGGTTCTATGGCAGATGTCTTCGCGGATGTTATTGGTGCGACATCAGCTCAAACGAATGTTAAGCAAAATTGGGAAAACTCAATAGAAGTAATGCGGTTATTTACTCGGGGTGAATATGACGAGCCTCTAAAGCGGTTAGGCGATTGGCTTGATAACGACGGGACGCTAGGTTCTGGAAAAGCTGACGGGGTTGGATACGTTGATAACCATATGCGTGTTCGCGAAGAAGCCAAAGCCGCTGGAGCAACCCATCAAGAACAGTTTGACGCAGCTCAAGCCGTGTTCCCTTTAATTACTAAAGGAAACGGAAAACTAATCAATGCGAACTCACCTGCTACCATGAAAGCCCTGCTCGATCTGTTTCGACGTAAAGAGCCTGGTGGAAGCCCCAAGACTTATAATTTTACCGGCAACTTAATTAACTATATTAATCTCGCTACAATTGACGTTTGGGCTGCCAGGTACTTGCGGCGCATAAGTGGCGGTAAGCGGTTGCCCCCGCCAACCGAACAAGGCGTAGGCGGTGAGTTTGGAAAACTTGATACAGACCCCGCCACTGGTGAATTTGGTTTTGGCCAATCTGTTTTTACGGAAGCAGCTAATAAATTAAGAGCCCAAGGAATTGACCTTGGTGATGATGATCTGCAAGCCGTTGTTTGGTTTATGGAGAAAGAGCTTTGGACTAGGAAAGGGTACACTACCCGAGCTGGTGAAGGCGGTAGCTTAGACTTTGAAGCGGATGTTGCCGGTATCATGGACCGGATAGGATTAGCTGAAGCCAGGTCAAAGGTAGACACGGACCCGTCTTTTGCAAAACGCGAAGAGACTAAAGCTTTAATTAACAACCCAGACGAAATTGCAATGATTGAGACAAGATCTGCACGTATGGGAGAACTCCAAGGATTCATAGATGCGAAAACACCAGCTCGGCGGCGAGATTGGGTAAAAAAGAATTTCTCAATAGAAGACAATGACGAGGCTCGCGTAATAGTAAAGGAGCTTCGCGAAGAGGTCGGGAAGCTAAATCGCGACATTAAAAAACGCGATGCTTTACAACCCAGATTGGATAAGTTGACCGAGAAAAAAGAAACAGCAACCGCCGAGGGCGAGGCATTTATTGAAGCCAACGCGGCGCCGGTTAGACGCTTCACTGCTGGACTTTCGCTAGATCGGCCAGAAAAAACCGCTACCAATGAAATGATGTCGGAATCTCAAGGTAGACTAGCTTCTACCGTAGAAGGCGATGAAAGCGTTCTAATGGCCAAGCAGACATCTGGCATTGGTCAGTACATCAGCCCAATAGCAGAGAAAAAATTAGACGCAAATGAAGCACAGTTATTTGAACAATTGCTAGGAGAAGGGGATCTTACTAACTTTAAAGCTTCTGTCCCGTCTGCTAAATTAGTCACAAATGAAGATGGGAGCGTTGCCTTAAATATTGATAAAAAAGACGGGGACGCTTTTACTAATTATTTAAAAAACCAGAGCGATTTGCCGGCAAATGTTAAGGAAGAAAAATTCCTGCAATTCTTAGACGAGGGCGTATTTGACGAGCGTGCGATAGACTTCGAGTATGTCACAAGACAAGACCACAATCCGGCCGATGTAGTCAGACAGATAGTTCAAGAAGCAAAAGACACTAATCAGGAAAGCGCTTTCTTTTCAGAAGCGGTTAAGCCTGGGACGGTCGAAGGCGCAAACCCTGGTATGGAAATATACTTTAATCGCAAGCTAGATACGGATGAGGTAAAAAAGCTTACGAAATTAATCAATAAGTTAGAGATTGATACAGGATTTACATTTACGACAGATCTTAGACAAGCGGATAGACAAGCGGCGGGAGCTGAAAGCAAAACTTATGTTGGCGTGCGGATGCAGTACGTACCAGAGTTTGGCGGGGGCGAGGAAGGTAGGAAAGCCGCGGAAGAAGCAATTATTCTTGGTAAGGATAAATTACTAAAAGACCTTGATTACATTGCTAATGCCGATTATATAGAATACGATACTGAGGTCTTTTTCCGCGATAATGGAGATTATGATGCCGAACTTACAGGAAATGTACGACAGGGCCGTCGAGCTTCTTGGCGAAGATAGCCCTGGCGCTAAAAGTTTTAAGCGCCAATTGGATAACGAAGCCTACTCAAAAAGTCGAAAGACTGACCGGACCTTTCTCTCAGGTAGCGGACCATCATTGCAGACCTTAGATAAAACTGACTAAGCTAAACTAGACTAAACATTGCGTAAAACCTAACGGCCTTTCGGGGCCGTTTTTTATTGGAAAATTTATGGCTTATACGGATACTGAACAAACGGCAGTGGCAACGTCCCCCCTTGGCGGCGTAACAGAGCCGGCTACCGAAGGTCCAGAAGAAACGCAAGTTGCGGGATTGATCGGGACGGCAGCTTCAAAAATCGGTAACGCAGTTTTCCCACAAAAAACCCGCGATAGAATGTCCCAAGGCATCATGAGCTCGATCATGGGCAAGACAGGTGGACAATTAAACGAAGCTAGAATAAAAGCACGGGATCTTAACCCAGACACGCCGCGCCAAGTTGATGATCTCAACCAACCTATAACAGTTGATGATGTAGCTCCAGGGACTACAGTTGAAGAGGGCGTGCCAGATCAAGCTTTGGGCGGTGTAGAACAACCAGCAACTTTAAACCCTGTGCTAGAAGACTTTAAGCCAGATGCCGGCGCACCTATTGCCACTGATATTCCTGCCGCACCAGAGAAGCTAATCGAACCGGATCTTAATGATAGATATATAAAAGTTGGCATAGAAGAGATCGACGCGGTGATGAGCGCGCCCGAACGCCGCGATGAATTACTAGGCGGGGGTTTATCAGATTTCAACTCGGGTAAAATCCCAGACGCTAACGGCGTACAAGAGCGGATTGAAGCTATATCTTTACAATATGCCGGCAAGATTGATGAGGAAAAGCGCGGAGTAATTACTAACGAAGTTTCTAGGCAGCTTGGGGATCTTGTTGGAGCCGACTCCAAGACAATGAAAAAAGTTGCGGAAGCTGTTATGAACCGGCGAAAGGGCGAGGGCATTAATGTTGAAGGCATGGGCATGATGGAGTCTATGCTTGCTGCAAGGGATATGTTGGTTGGAGAAGTCCGAAAACTTGACGGGTTAGCTAAGACCGCTGCCGAAGGAACTCGCGAACAACTTGCGGCGTTTAGATATCAATTAGAAGTCGTTGCAAATTTTCAAACACAAATAAAAGGCGCTCAAACAGAATATGGCCGGACGCTACAAAGCTTTAACATCCCAGCCCGAGAAACAAATGGCAACCCATACGTTGACGCTGACAGTGCATTAAAGACAGATAGAGATTTTACGCAGCTACTTGATAGTTTTGGCGGCGAAGACTCTGTTCGCAAAATGGCAGCTGCTTATAGCACAACAACAGATCTTTCACAGAAGACAAGGTTAGCGCGAGGCTTAACCCTAACGCGGAAAATGGGAAACGCGCTGTACGAAGTGTGGCAACATACACTGCTTACAAATCCTGTTTCCCAAACAAAAAATATTGTGTCTGGTGTGTACACCACATTTATAGCTCCAAACTTTGAACTTGGTGGAGGCTATCTTATTAGTGCAGCGCGCAGAAAAATTACAGGCGCTGACGATGGGGTTTACGCGGAAGATGTTCAGGCTCAATTGTTTGGGCAAATTATGACATTGCAAGAAGCTTTTATTGCTTCAAAAGATGCGTTTATAGGAACCAACGGGCTGCCTTCAAAAGTTGAATCTACAAACGTCCAGGGTCAAGCTGCGGGGGCTCCACGTATATCCGCTTTTTCTGGGGAAGCTTTTGGCCAAGCTGGAGGGTTAGGAACTGCCATCGATGTTTTGGGTAATGTTCTGACGGCTGGCCGTGTAGCTTTTAGATCTTTGGAAACTGGGGACGCGTTTTTTAAAGTCACAGCAAAACGTGGCGAGCTTTATAAACTGGCCATGATTTCTGGCAGGGCAAGGGGCAAAGAAGGCGAAGATCTTACCGACTACATTGCGGAGTATGTAGCTGACCCGCCGGCGGCCTCAATGGATAAGATGGAAGCGTTGGCTAAATATGTTACACTTCAAACAGAACTCGACGCAGTTGGTAAAGCATTTAACACAATCGGAAAGCTTCCTATTGTTCGATACTTTACCCCGTTTGTTAAGACCCCCTACAACAGTTCAATTTATGCTTTTATAGACCGCTCCTGGGCGGGGCTGTTCTGGGGCAATACACGGAAAATGATTGACGAGGGCGGGGCTCAGAGAGACGAGGCGATCGCTCGCGTGGCGCTCGGCACTGCGGTTGGCGGGTCAGCGGTTGCATTAGCATTAACCGGCAAATGCACCGGCGGTGGCCCTGCTAATCAAGCTCTACGGAAGACACTTATGGAGTCTCAAGATTGGCGGCCATACAGCTGTCGAGTGGGTGGGCAGTGGATAAGCTACGCCGGCATTGAGCCGTTTAGTTCGATCATGGGTGTGTGGGCCGATGTCGCAGAAATAGCGAGCTCTACCGATGTGCTAGATCCAGACTTTAAATTTAAAAATGTTTTGGACGATGACGGGGCGCAAATATTTCACGATGACTTTAGTTATGATGATCTTGTTATCGCGGTGATTGGTGCAACTGCGTATAACGTGTCGAACAAAGCTTTCATGCAAGGCTTCTCAAATCTGTCAGGTCTAATACAAGACCCATCGAGACGGGCCAAAGCAACGAGCCAAGACTTTATTACGAGTTTAGTGCCAAGGGGCGTAGCTCAACTTAAAAAAACTGGCATCCCATTTACTGACATTGGCCCAGATCCAACGATGCGCCAGGTCAGAACTTTTTTAGATAGACTTAAATCTCAAATACCTGGGTTAAGTAAAGATTTGCAGCCCTCTGTTGATGCCTACGGAAATGATAAAATTTACGGGGTAGCTGGAGTCGAAGGAGATAGAAATCTTAGTTTCGGGCCAGACATGATGTCACCCCTTAAACTTGGCCCAGCTAATAAAAAAGACGTTGTGACTGAAGAACGTATCCGTCTAAAGGGCATACGGTTTGCCAACAACAGTGACGAGATAAGGATAGACGGGTTAAGAAAGCCAATCGAGCTGCCTGACAAGATGATGTATTACCGCAACCAGCAACGAGGTAAAATTGCCTTTAAAATATTAGAAGCCCAAATCAAGAGCGATGATTATCAAGAATTAAAAAAACTGTCCGAAGCTGGCAACGTAGAAATTACTCGCCGGATGAAAATGATATTGCAAAATATTTACGCGGACGCAAAGGCAACCGCCGACAGTATGCTGCTCCAACATCCGGTGCATGGTCCACAGATCCAGCGTCATATAGAAGCTATGACGCAAGAACAATTTATTGATGATAGTAAAGGTACTGACCAATGACGATTTCTACAACTACAACAAAAGTAAGTTTAAGTGGGAATGGCTCTACTCATTCCTTTGCTTTTAATTTTAAGATTTTTGCAGATGCGGATTTAACAGTAATCATTCGAGCGGCTAACGGTGGGGAAACAACTAAAACCCTGGACACACACTATATTATAACAGGGACTGGCAGCGCATCTGGCGGCAATGTATTATTTAAATTTAATACCGGCTCAAGCTCTGATGCTCATTTTTCGTCAAGCGAATTTAGGCCAATCAACGGCGAGACCGTAGTCATAAAACGCGTTCTTACGCTGACGCAAACAACCGACTATGTCGAAAACGATCCTTTCAGCTCTATTGATCACGAAAACGCTTTAGACCGGCTCACAATGTCAGACCAACAACAGCAAGAGGAGCTTGCGCGAGGGTTTCAATTTCCGGTCACGTATACAGGGTCAGCTTCAACAATTGTACCAGAGCCTGTCGCTGGGGCTTTTTTATTATTTAACGCAGACGGCTCGGCCTTAACAACTTCAACAAATAGTGCCGCTCAAAATTTAGGCGGAGATGGCAGTGCGTCGCTTCCTTACTATTCTTATTCTTCTGATCCTAACACGGGGTTCTTCAGAATTGGTGCAGACAACGTAGGGTTAAGTTTAGGCGGCACTAAGCGTGTAGATTTTGGAGCAGCCACAACAGCTTTTACTGGGCAAGTTACAGGGACAGGGTTTACTGGAACACTTGACGGAAGCCTTGGCAGTGGCACTCCCGCTGCGGCGGTTGTAACCCAGCTTACATCTGGCGGGGCGGTAGTCTCAGACACAGATAGTACTGATGATTTAGGCACAACATCAGTCAGATGGAGAAAACTCTGGGTCGATGATGTTCAAGCAACAACGACTATATCGGCTGATGGATTAGTTTCTGGCGGCTCAATCGCATTGGCTTCTGGTGCTACTATCACCGCATTTTTAGATGACGATTCGATGTCGGCAAATAGTGCAACCGCTGGAGCCACACAACAAAGTATTAAAGCCTACGTGGACACGCTGGTTAGTACTAACGGGGGTAATTGGAAAGCGAGTGTGCTTGTTGCAACGACTGCAAACATTACTCTTTCGGGCGTACAGACTATTGACGGTGTATCAGCTGTTGTCGGCTCTAGGGTTTTGGTTAAAGATCAAAGCACAGGTAGTCAAAATGGTATTTACGTTAGCGCATCAAGCACATGGGCGAGAGCCGCTGACGCAGATGCATTTAGCGAATTAGTCTCAGCCGCTATCTTTGTTGAGCAGGGTTCCACACTAGCGGATACCAGTTTTATTTGTACTAATGATTCCGGCACATTAGGAAGCACATCGATTGTTTGGACGCAGTTTGGTGTAGGCGGCGGTGGCGGTGGATGGCTTGGCGAAGGGACTGACAGCCCAGAAGGCAACTCAGGTGACATTATTCGTATCAACCAACAAGTACTAAATAATTCAGTAACAATGGTTAGCACTGACAACGGTTCAGCTACTGGGCCATTAACTATCGCGGATTCGGTTGTAGTGACCATCTCCAGCGGTGCAACATTTAAGGTTTTATAATTATGTCAGATTTGAAGGTTGATGGAATAACCGCTGCAACGGCTGATACGGCAGTTACGATCAAAGGGCTAGGAACTGGGAAAGTGGTTCTGGGTGATGGTGAGCTAATTTTCCCAGACGCTGACGGTGCAGCTGGAACTGCGATTGTTACAAACGGATCAGGCACACTTTCTTTTGCGGCTACTGGTAAGGTTGTCGCAAGATATTACGCAGAATACAAAACTTTTGGTAGCACAACGACAGTACTACCGGGCGATGACACGATTCCAGTCATCACAGAAGGTACGCAAATTTTAACGCTAACAACAGACGCTTTAGCATCATCTAGCAACCGCATTAGAATAAGCTACGGCGGTGTAGTGAGTCACGCATCTGCATCATCTTACGCAGCATTAGCTCTGTTCAACGGAGCAACGAACGCAATTCATGTGACAGGGAATATCCAAGGCGGTAGTGCTGGTCATGTTGGCGGCGTATGCAACGGAGTTTATGAGTATGCCCCCGGCGCAACGACAGCTTTAGTTATATCACTGAGATTTGGTGGGCAAGCTGGAACAGTCAAAATAAACGGAAAAGGAAATGGGCGGCAATACGGCGGCGTTCAATCAACATTTTTAGTAGTTGAGGAGTTAAACCCATGAACGATTTAGCAAATGTAATTGGCTGGAAGTTTAATCATCAAGAAGGAATGTCAACGGTTGATGGCGTGATCACAGATTTTCCCGGCGGTATCCCCAGTGCAGAAGACCAAGCAACGTGGACTACAGAATACGAGGCACACTTAGCAGCCATTGCTTATGTTGATGCAAGAGTATCAGCATATCCAACGATTGGCGATCAGCTAGATGCTTTGTGGAAAGGCGGGGACGATCAAGCCGCCATGAAGGTCATCGTTGATAAAGTCAAATCAGACAACCCAAAGCCGGAATAGGAGATTGATGTGAGTTTAATTAAAGCCGATGCCCTAACCGCTTCAAGCGGCACAAATACAAATATTGCGATCACTGGAAAAGGTTCCGGTAAAGTTAAGCTGGGCGATGGCAATCTGCTATTCCCTGATGCCGACGGGTCGGCTGGGCAATATATAAAAACTGATGGGTCAGCGAATTTAGCATGGGCTACTCCAGCTACAGATATTAGCGGAGCATTTTTCCAAGCAGTCCCGTCTGGAAATGTTAGCCTACCAGATTCAACATATACAAAAGTCACTTTCAACACTGAAATTTATGATCCAAAAGGAGAATATGACCACTCAACCAATCATAGATACCAACCCACGGCTGGCACATACTTAATCAGTGCGAAGATCACGTTAGTCAGCGCGACTGACGGTCATCGTTGGCTCGCAGTTATTTACAAAAACGGATCAGGTCAGAATTATAATTACATGATTAACGCAAACGCAAGCGATGAGAATACAATGTATATTTCACAAATAGTTACGGCATCTGGTAGCGACTTCTATGAAATATTTGCGTGGCAAGGCAGCGGATCAACACGGGCAGTGAAGGGCAGCGGCGATACTAATCACAGTTACTTTCAGGGTCATAGGATAGCATGATGAATTTATTTAACAGACTGAATAATTTACTTCCAACGCTAAACTCTGAAGATATTGTGTTGCAAGACAACAGCGATGGGAATGGCGCGTTCATTGCAGAATGGAACTCTGAATTAACTCAGCCGACTGAAGCTGAAATTTCTGGTGCGTCCGACACATGGGGTGTTGGCGATCTTATTTTAATTCGGGCCAAGCGTGACACAGCACTAGCCGCAACTGATTGGGCCGCACTCCCCGACAGTCCAACAATGTCAGACGCAATGACAACGTATAGAACTGCACTCCGTGATTATCCTGCAACGTATGCAAGTGATAATGAATCGGCCTTCCCTACGTTAGGAGAATAGAATGTCTACACTAAAAGCGGATGCAATTACGGCTGTCACTACAAATGGTGACGTTTCGATAAGTGGAAATGGTTCTGGCGGGTTGAATATGCTCTCCGGTGCGAGTGCTACACCCTTTAACGCTGGTACTAAAACTAGCGGCACGTTCACTCCTGATGAGGCCAACGCCAACTTTCAGCACGTTATAAACGGCGGCGCTCATACACTGGCTCCACCAACTAACAACTGCACTATCGTTATCCAGTATACAAATAATGCTTCGGCTGGGACTATAACGGTCAGTGGGTTTACGAAGGTTGACGGGGATGATGCAACGACTACAAATGGTGACGATAGCTTTTATTACATTACCAAGCTCAACGGGTTCTCGCTTCTGACAGTGAAGGCTCTCCAGTAATGTTTATGCCAATGGTACAAGGTGGTCACCACGTTGTTGATCGTAGCAATTACTTTGTAAACGGAACAGCAAGCTCAAGTACCGCTTACGCTTCAGCTTATGATGCAGCAAAAGCTTTTGATAATGATGCAACAACACGATTTTTAACAATAAATCAAAACCCCCATTTCTTGCAATACGATTTGGGTTCTGGCAACGATTTTATCATTCAATCGTATGGTATGGAAAACCCAACGGCTGAACAGCAAGAACCTAAATCTTGGACGTTTAAAGGCTCAAACAACGGTTCATCTTTTACAACGCTAGACACTGTATCGGGGTTCACATCTTGGGATTCACAAAAGGAATTTACGTTTTCTACATCCGGCAACACAACGTCTTATCGTTACTATAGAATTGAAGTTACTGAAGCGTTCCAGTCTAGTTTTGCCGGCGTAAGTATACAAGAAATGACGGGCTATATTGTCGATAATAACGATCAAGCTTTAAAATGATTTGGATTTTATAGTAGGCAAATGGTAGAGCCAATCTCAACAACACTCGCAGCTATAGCAAGTTAAGGCGGTGTCAAAATGGAACAACCCGTTCTGGATATAAAACTGCTTCTGACAATCGGAGTGATGATCGTTTCTGTTGTAACAAGCTCGGTGATTGTTAAGCAAAAGTTGAGCGCAGTTATTGAGCGCCTTGACGCGTTGCAAAAAGATTATGAATCTCGTTTGCGTATCCTTGACCAACGTACTGATCAGCAAGCTAATGATATAGATTTAAATGGTCAAAAGACCGCTGTTCTCAGTTCAATTTTGAGCCCTTCTCAATTGGAAAAACAGCATCGAGAGACTGAAAAAACGATAGGCTCTGTGACGGCGGTTGCGGAAAAAGCTGAAAGTAATCAACGCAGGATTTTGAAACTTGAAAATATGCACAATGGCAAGCATCCCCCAATTGCTTAAATCTTTGGTTGTTGCAGCTCTTTTAACTTTAGCTGGTTGCAAAATAATTTTCACAAACTTGCCTACGTATTATTCGCATCAAGATTTAATTAACCAGCAAATTGAGATTGAGCGTTCTTTTAAAAACGGAGATAAAAATGATTCCAATTCTATCTGCAATTTTGCCGATTGCTGAGACAGTAATAGAGCGGCTTGTGCCAGACAAAAATGCCAAGGCAAAAGCTATGCGCGAAATGGAAAAGGCATTAGTCGATGCTCACACAAAAGGCGCTTTAGGCCAGCTTGAAATTAATAAAGTTGAAGCCGCGCACAGGTCTGTTTTTGTCGCTGGTTGGAGGCCAGCTATTGGCTGGATTGGAGCCGTTGCAATTGGCTACCATTTTTGTATTCAGCCAATGATAATTTTTGGTCTAGGTGTAGCTGGTATGAGTTTCGATTTACCAACCTTTGATATGGATTCATTGATGACAATAATTATGGGCATGTTAGGGCTTGGCGGTATGCGAAGTTTTGAAAAATTTAAAGGGCTAACAAAATGATTATCTATCCCGTGGATCAGCTAGTTGACGATCTTACAGCTGAGGAAGGCTACAGAGCGCACAGTTATATCTGTACGGCTGGGGCGGTCACAGTTGGCGTAGGTCGCAACATTGATGCAGATGCTGGCGGTCTTGGCATTAGCGAAGACGAAGCAAAGTATATGCTCCGCAACGACATCAACAGGTCAATTTTTGAGTGTGAGAAGTTTGATTGGTTTTCAGACCTGGACACGCAACGCCAAAGCGTTTTAATCCATCTTTGCTTTTGGTTGGGATATCCTCGGCTACGCAAGTTTGAGAACATGCTCGCCGCACTAGCCGAGGGTGATTATGAGCGTGCGGCTGATGAGCTATTAGACAGCAAGCTGGCGCGAGATATACCAGCGCGAGCCAATCGTTTGGCAGACGTTTTAAGGGGGTAAAAGTAGGTGACCGTCAGGTCGTTTGTTAATGAGATTTAACATTTATTTAACAAGGCTGCGAAGTACTCAGGAGTATTGAGAAGTACTATAAGGGTATACTTTCCCAGAGTTCTGCGCTAACCTATTGATATGATAAGTAAGTATTCGTTACATCATCACACTCATAACCTGAAGGTCGTAGGTTCAAATCCTACCCCCGCAACCAGACTATTTGTTATTAGAAACAATGACTTACAAGATAAGGCCGTCTCGAAAGAGGCGGCCTTTTTTGCGTTTTTTAACAGATTTTTAACAAAAAGGGTCGTTAAAGGGGTCTATTTTTTTTAACAAAAAAGGTGGACGGTCACTTTTTATGTTTACAATGGTGTAAATATACCTTACTATATGTAAAGTAATCTTACCACACAAACTGAGGAGCAACCAAAATGACAAAAGCACAGAAAATTGAGTTTGATAAACTTTACAAAGAATTTGAACATGGCGCGGCACACCAGCAAATTAAACGAAACTCTCTTAATCCTGTAAAAGCGGATGATGCTTATCATGCTTTAATTAAACATTTGGCCATCACAACGGCTTAACCCCAACGCCCCGCATGGTTCGCCCAGCGGGGTTGAGGCGGTAGTTACCACACAGACTGAGGAGTCAAACAAATGAAGATCCGTTTTAACAAAGCAACTAAAAAATGGCAACTAGACGCACGTAAAATTGCGCCAAATTACCAGCCTACGTTTGAAACAAAAGCTGAAGCAGAAGCCAAGCGTGACCAGCTAACATCCGACAAAGTTAGCGGTGTGTTTATCTCACCCACAACGGCGGTTACTTTTGACGTTTGCATATCATCTTGGTTGGCAGCTAACGAGGAACGGGTGCAGTTTGGAGACATAGGCAATGGTGAATACGCGAACATGACCACTAGCGCAAAGCACATAAGAAAATTTGTGTTTAGCAATAAGTTACTTATTGAAACGAAAGTCAGCGATTTAAGAGCTGGCCCTTTAGCTAAGTTAATTTTGCCACAGATCAGAGCAACTAGAGCGCCAGCAACTGCACATAAATTGCTTGTGCATTTTAAGGCGATCTTCAAAGACGCGGTTCTGTCTGAATTTATTGCGTATGACCCAGCGCGTGATTTAAAACTGCCTAAGAAATTAGGGGCAACGGATGTTGAAGACATCACGGCAGCGCGGGCAGGCAAAAATTCCCTGGCTCAACGAATCGCATCGAACAATGTTAAAAAGATTATTGGTTGTGCGAGCGAGAACTTTAAACGTCAGATAGAAATGATCGCCTTCACAGGCGTTCGGGTTGGCGAACTACGCGCAGCGACTTGGAGCCAGGTTGAGTTTGGCGATGCCGACACAGGCGCAACGATCACAATAGATCGTGCAATTAAAAAAGGCGGCAAGCTCGGTGATCCGAAAACATACGCGGGTCACAGGACGATTGCTTTGGACGATGATCTGGTTGCAATGTTGCGCGAGTGGAAAATGTCCCAGCCATTAGATCAGCGTCAGAATGATTTAATCTTTCCTAACAAATCAGGCGCGGTAGCTGACGGTGACAACTGGCGTAATAGGGGAATGATTGCAGCGTGCAAAGCGGCTGGCGTTGAGACAGTTACATTAAGAGAATTGCGTCACCACTTTGCTAGCATATTAATCTTTGACGAGAGCTACACCGAGGCAACGGTCACTGAGTTGATGGGTCATACAGATATTAACTTTACAAAGAAGCAATACGCGACATGGCTGCAATCAGCCAAGCGAGATAAAACTATCTCTGCTAAATTGACAGCTAGTCGGAGAGCATCTTAACATACGGCGGGGGCTACGGCTCCCGCTTTTTTTAATGCCATCTATCTTTAGCAATGTCGCGTGCTAGATCAGCGTTAGTTTCAAGGTAATCAACGTAAGCATCTCCAGCCAGGTCAGCGGTTTTGTTATAGACTTCAGTTGCATCAGCTTCTGGGTTTTGCTCCAAATATTCTTCCATCAAATGATTGTGAATTTTGATATAAACTTCTCTAGTCATTGGAACCCCGCTCCCCGCCGCCTTCGATCAGCCGAAGGCATCTTTGTTGTGTGAATTTTTGGCGTGTGCCTGGGCGATTGCCCTTTGCCAAACCAAGCTAATATCGAGCGAAAAAGCTTCATTTCTTTACTGGCAACCCGTTATGCAAATTTGATCGAACCATATAATCGCGTGCGTTTTTGTCAGCCGTTCGCTCAATCCATACGTGAATCATGTGGCCTTGATTGAGCCAATAGGCTTGTATATCCCAAGCCATTTGCTGCGCCATTTTTTTTGTATAATATCTTGAAGTTTTAGTCATGGTCACAAACCTCATAAGCCAGAGCGGCATACCCAACCGCATCAATGTAATTATCGGCATAATTTGGATTAGACTTACGCCTTGCAATTTTAAGCAGCTCCATCATCGAGCAGACATCGTTTGCGGTAATGTCCTTGCTCAAATAAGTTGCCCAATACTTTGCGATCATCCCAAAGTTATCGGCTGGTGCGCCATACACGGCTTCTCGATCCTCGGTGATAAGATCGTGCGCTGTTTCAAGAATGGTTGAACGTCTACTGCTCATGTTGTAGCTCGGTAAACTGTTTCCTGATTGCCGCGTGCATTTGGCCGCGTAAAGTCTGATTTATAAGCCAACCCTCGGTCAACTAGCTCGGTGAAACGTGGCCTGATAGAAGTTTCTAGCGTGCCATCTGGAAAGTCATTGCGCCAACAATCAAACGCAATAACGCCTCTTTTGCCAGCGGCTCGAAGCGCAGCCAGAACAACCCCCCGCTTGTGCGTAGCAGTATGCTGCACGCGCTCGGCGGCAGCGGCTGATGTTGCGGTCTTGCCGCGTGGTGCATCAAAGTCTAAATCAATTTGCATTATGAAAGATCCTGTAAAGAAGACGCAGGGATAAAATAACGATTGCCAACTTTAACGGATTTAATCGCGTCCGCTTTTATCCAGGCATAGATTCTATTTTTATATGTTGGGAGTAGTGTGCCGGATTGATCGACAACGCGGGTTGTGTCTGACTGCCAGAGTTTTACGGCGGCCTCGGTAGGCGTTAATACTAACGCCATTAGATAAGGCCATTAATGGCTGAACATTTGTCATCAAAAAAACAGGCCACATTTAAAAAAATGTAACCGGACGCGAGTAAAAATAAGAGTGAAAGTGATTCTAAGAAATAAGTCATTCGTACTACCTCAGAGTTGTTGATACTCCTTAGTAGTACGTTTTAGTTACGCAATGCAACTAAAAATTACGTTATGTAAATTCCGCGCACCATATGTATCGATGTCACTTGTTCTTTTGCCAGTGATATTTCTTTGTCAGGATTAAGCTGACGCACAAAAACGTGAGTGTCATCGGTCTTAACATATTCTTTAACAATGCACGTTAATTTTAACCCATCTGCGAGTTGTATGATGCAGTCTGATGCGCGTTTTAGCGGCAAGGCTGGGTCAATGTATAAAATTTCGCCTGATTTAAATCGCGGGAACATACTTTCCCCAACTACATAAACGGCATACGCGTTTGTCGCTGAAAGTAAAAAGGATGGGCGATCAATGTGGTCAATTGCGCGATCCATGTCTGTAATATCTGCCCCTAGGCCGCCTTCCGCTGATCCGTATAAAGGGATTTTTGCAAGCGGGTTGGCTTCAGCAACCGCAAATCCTAGAACTTCGGCTGGATCAACGCCGAAAACTGACGCAATTTTTATGGCTAAATCAGGTTTTGGTTGCGATTCGTTGCGCGCATATCGACGTAAAGTGTGCGGTTGCATGTCGATTCGACGCGAAAGTTCGCCGATCGAAATGCCCATTTTGCGCGCTAATCTGTCGATATTGTTCACAAACCGTCCTATTAAATAAAATACTTGCACATTACGTAAAGATTTCTTACATATCGTACATATATTAAATTAGCAGAAAAATCAAGGTGGAATAATGAAAAGCAAAATTATCAAACTACGCGATGAATATCTTTCAACATTTAACGAAAAAAAATATGGCAAAAGCAAATTTGCGCTCGATTACCCAGATATTATCCAATGGGCTCAAAGTCATAAGGGCTACGCGCTAACGAATTTTGCAGTCGCACACTGCGAAACGCGAATTGAAATTACTGAAAAATTTGCACAACTGGGCAAAGATTTACCGATTTTAAAGTTTTTTGCGCGTACTAACACACACGTATATATTTCTCAAATTTTAATGCTTAACACGCTGCAACAGTTGGCAATGCCGGAGCTTAGTCAAACGAAATTTGGGCTCCCACAAAAATCTGTTTATAAATTAGTGGAAAACCAAGTCACACTTGGGACTTTTAATAACATTATTAAACAAGCGGTTGATTTCGGTTATCTTGAAAAACGAATAAGTGTTTCAGATTCGCGGTCTAAAATTTTGGTTCCAAGCCCAAATTTTGTTACTGCATATCTAGCACACGCAGCGAGTGTCTCTGATATTATTGCAGACAGAAATTTTATTCAAAAATATACAATCCTAATAAATGAATTGAAAAATCGCAGGGTTCCGTCTGCCATACGCGATTTAGTTAAAAAGTATTGCAATAAAACTGTTGATTTCTTTGATAAAAACTAGCGCCATATACATACAAAAAATGCATACAAAATTTGAATCTAAAATTTGTAAACAAAAATTGTTGTTATATTAATTTTATACATATGTATTTTATAGTAAGTAAATATTACTATAGGTGCATAAATGTTATTACGAGATTGGCTACAAAAAGAAAATTTAAACTATGCAGAGGCAGCCAAACGAATTGGTTGCACGCGAGTAGCAGTTTACTATTGGGCTATTGGCACAAATAGACCATCTGCAAAATGGAACTCAGCAATAAGCGAAATGACGCATGGCGAGGTTCTCGCTAACGATCACCAGAACGCGTATATGCTTGCTAGTGAGGATGCATGAACATCCTTTTATTGCCTTATCCCCCCAGCGTAAATGCTCTATGGCGTAATGCGGGTGGACGCACCTACAAGACAAAGCGCTACACCGATTGGGCAGCTGACGCTGCACGCCACATTTCATTACAAGATAAAATCGAAACCATCCGCACGCCTGTTCAGGTGGAGCTGGCGGTTGGTCGGCCTGACAAGCGAAAGCGCGACATTGATAATGTCGTTAAAGCAGTTTTCGATTTGTTGGAACATCACAAAATATTAGAAAATGACAGCCTAGTACATGATTTCAGAGCTTATTGGAGCAAAGAGGTTGTCGGCGTTCAGGTCATTATAAAGAATTTAGCGGGACAAGCGGCGAGCGAATAAAAAAACTGACTCCTCGGTTTCGCAAGCTGCTTGTCCTTGCACCGAGAAGTCTCAAACCGAGGAGCATAAAATGTTATCATTGAAAGACGTTTTGATGGGGTCGGTTATCCTGCCCCCCCGAATCTTAATATATGGCCGTCCAGGCGTAGGTAAAACTACGTTTGCCAGCAAGGCCAGCAATCCTATTTTTATTCAGACAGAAGACGGCGCAGACGTTGCCGGGGCTGCACGATTCCCAAAGGCTGAGAGTTACGAGCAAGTCATCGAGGCTATTGATCTGTTAGCTAACGAGTCGCATGAACACGGTGCAGTCGTTATTGATACGCTCGATTGGCTTGAACCTTTGGTTTACGAGAAAACCGTGGAGGACGGCAAACAGAACCCAAATTTTAAGACTAAGAACATCTCAAATATTGAAGATTTTGGTTATGGCAAAGGCTACGAATACGCGGATATGTATTTTCGCACAATTCTCGACAAGCTCAACAACTTGAGAAGTGCAAAGGGCATGGCTGTTATCATGCTCGCTCACAGTGAGATGAAAAGATACGAAGACCC
>Ga0307984_1000087_pt1 | contig 34854 bp, 22 predicted proteins | sample EllFjometageno78_FD_203169 | JGI IMG/M metagenome (GOLD analysis project Ga0307984, IMG submission 203169) | Marine microbial communities from Ellis Fjord, Antarctic Ocean - #78 | ecosystem: Environmental > Aquatic > Marine > Unclassified | place: Southern Ocean | collected 2014-10-09
TTGCATCTGCAAATGGTGAGGATATAGGTAAAATTACTTATACAGGATTAGATAGCACTTTAGCAGATACTATTTTTGGTCAGGTTTTAGTAGAAGCTCCTTATAGGACCACCGGAAATTTAGGAGGTAAATATACTATCTCCGTTATGTCTCAAGGAGGTCTTGCTTCAGGAATCATATTTGAGGGGAAGTATAATACGGGAACCGAAATTAATGTTCGTATAGGAAATGATTTCTCTTGTACTACTACTTTAGAAGGAAGTTTACAACTTTTAGATAGTGGACAATCAAATTTTGTGGGATTTAAAGCCCCTACAACGGTTACTAATAACCAAACGTATATCTTACCTGCTGATGATGGAAGTGCTAATCAAGTATTGAGTACTGATGGAAGTGCAAATTTATCTTGGGCTACAGGGGGGTCCGGAGGAACGAATATTGGAAATAGTGACCTCTATATAACCCCTGATAACGCTGCTACATATAGAAGGTTATATTTAAGTAGTACAGGAGGGTCCTTTAGTATTTATAAACAACAAGGGGGGACAGGTATCATCTTTACTACTTCAACTTCTTCAGTCGCATCATATAGAGACTTCAAGTTAATATCTTTAGATTCAAGTTCAAAAAAATTAGTTTTTCAAGGAGATTCAAATGCAGGTAGTACGAATGTTATTTCTTTACAAGCTCCTACTTCTATTATCGCGCCTAATCCTTACATTCTTCCTGCTGCATATCCTGCTGCGGGTATACCTTATATGCTTAGTTCTACGACTACAGGAACTATGTCATGGGTAGCACAACAAAATCTAGCAAATACAAACCAAACCCTTGCGTCCACCCGTTCAATTGCTTTAGGAGGATATGAATTATATATTAGAAAGCTTGTAACAGGAGATTTTGTAATGCAATTTGGGAGTAATGGGGATGTTACTATTCATCCTGCAGATACCCATACATCAAATACATTATATTTTAAAGGAAGTTCGGGGAATGCATATAAGACAGGTATCAGGTCAGGAAATGCAACTGCAGATACTGTTTATACTCTTCCCATTGATTTACCTACAGCTTCAGGAAAGTACCTCAGTTCTTCTACTACAGGAGTTATGTCATGGGGTGCACCTTCTAGCCATATTGTTTCAGGAGGAGGTACAGTAGATATTACTACTTCATCGCATACAGGTAAACTAGGACTATTATTTGGAGGAAGCGGAGGATTTTGTGATACTAGATGGGATGTTGAAGCAAGTGCTACAAATCCGGGCACTGTAATGGTTCCGGGAACTACTACCTATGCGGGTGTTATCCCAAATAATATAATGGGAGCTATATTTAATGCTAACGCTTCAGGTATAGTAAAGATATCAGGTACTATGAAATTTGACACGGATACGCAAACAGGAAAAGATATTATTGTAAGAGTATATAAGGTTCCTACTGCTTTTATTACCGATATGGCTAATGGTGATGACCCCGGAACTACAATGGGGAATTGCATACTAGTAGCAGGAGTTAAGATTGCTACCCCTTCTTCAAGTCCTTCTACGAGACCTATGAGTTATACTTCAACTAATGGAGTAAGTGTTGCTAGCACAGACTTTTTATTTGCAACATTTACATACAGGGGTAAATTACCTGTAGGTTCATCAGGAACATCTATAGTAAATAACTTCCAACTTATGATATTATAATGGAATATGTATTAAATGACTGTCGATGGTAACACAAAAAAAGATACTTGAAAATATATGCATTGAAATAGCTAAACTAAAGAAGGATATGCCTAATGGGAATATCCTTAAAATAGAACAATCTATTAATGCGATGCACCAAAATCAAAAAGAGATGAAGAAGGATATGAGGACCATGCAGAAGAGGTTATTCAATCCTGATGATGGGCTTATAGTAGAGACAAATAAGAATACAGAATTTAGAAAAACATGCGAACCTGAAAGAGAAGCACTTATAGAGCAATTTAAAGGGGTCCTCCGTTGGAAGAAAGTTATTGAGTGGGGGATAGGTATTGTATTTGTGTCTGCAGTAGGGGGTATTGTAAAGATGTTAATAGATTAAAGAGATGAGAAACTTAAAAAGAATATTTTTACATTGCTCTGCCACATATGAGGGTAAGGAGTACAGTGTTGAGACTATAAGGAAATGGCATTTAAGACGAGGATGGTCAGATATAGGATACCATTTCGTCATCCACCTTGATGGTGAGATAGAGATAGGACGCCCTATAGGGGTGCAAGGTGCTCACGTATCAGGAGAGAATAAGGATTCCATCGGAATTTGCTATATCGGCGGTGTAGACGCCTCTAAAGAAGCTAAAGATACCATGACGGTTCCACAAGAAATTGCTTTTGTGGAGATAGTTAAGAGTTTAAGGCTTATCTTTGGAGAATTATCCATTCATGGACATAACGAATTTTCAACCAAAGCCTGCCCTTCTTTTATCGTAAAAGATAAGTTCGGCTTTTTAAATTAATCAATATGGAATTTATAACATTAAATTGGGCGACTATCGCTCTAGCTGTTATCACAGCTGCAGGTACACTTACTGCTTTAACGGAAACTAAGAAAGATGACAGGATTGTCAATGTACTTTCTCGTATTCTTCAAGCCGTAGTAATGGGCAAAAATCGTAAGGGATAAAGCCTTATATTTGAACTAAATTAAATTAAATCTATTATAATGTCTAAAACAATTACAATCGCTCCTGAAAAGGAACTTACTGCTGAAGAACTTACATCTTTACAACAGCTTCTCTCTGCTTTTAACCAAGCTAAAATACAACTCGCTGATGCGACTATGGCTCAACAAGATGCTTTAGATGCAGTTATGGCTAGTAAAACAGGATTTGGAAAGATGGAAGAGAAACTTGTAGAAAAATATGGTAAGGATGTTAGTGTTAATGTTCAAACGGGAGCAATAACACAAAAAGAAGATGTCGCGGATTAGCACATACCCAATTGATGCAGTTGTAGATACAGCTGATTTACTTATTGGAACCGATAGTGAGGACTCAAACAAAACCAAGAATTATACTATTGCTAGTATAATATCTCTTGCTGAAGCTTCAATTGACTTAGCGGAGGTATTAGCTGTTGGTAACACTGCAACTAACGATATCAATCTTACAGGTATCGTGACCGCAACAACGGTTAATAGTACTAATGGAACGATAGGTGTTTTTAGTTCTACTACAGGTACGATAGTGACTCTAGGGTCTACTACAGGTAATATAACCACTGTAAACTCTACCAATATAGTTAATTCAGCGTTGGTATCTACTGCGAACTTAACTGCTTCAGCAGGTATAACGAATAACTTACTTTATATTGACTCTATAGGTTCTAGTGGGTCGGTAAATGATGTTCTTTTGAGTACAGGAACGGCTACTCAGTGGGGTAGTCAGACTTTGGCAACTTGGGATTTAGATGCAGGGTCAGGTGGTCCATTGACAATCTCTGATTCAGATAGTGTTGAGTTCTATGGGGGCACATATGTAACTACAGCGATAACTACACCTATTTCTCCGGAGCAGAAGGTTCTTTCTATTTCCCATGATTCTACATCTCGAACTGACACAACTTCTGCAGTAACCCTTACACATGGCGGGACCTTCACGTCCATAACTTCGTCTACTACGAATGCTACGGGACACGTTACAGCGGCGAATGTAGCAACCTATACTCTTCCTGCAGATGCAGGGACGAATTGGGACCTTGCGGCTGATACAGGTTCTACCCTTACAATTTCTGATAGTAGTATTGTTAATTTCGATGGAGGAACAGATATTCAGACTTCGGTAAACTTCGTAACTGATAATATTTTATCTATTGCTCATTCAGATGTATCAAGAGCTGATACTACATCTGCGGTAACTCTTACTGATGGAGGTACTTTTACGGCTATAACATCAGCCACAACAAGTGCTACAGGACACGTTACAGCAGCTAATGTAGCAACGTATACTATGCCTGCAGCTAGAGGATATATAGGGGCACGAGCGAATATGGCAGGACAAACTACCTCGATGCCTATAATAACAAATTGGTATGCGTTAAACTATAATTTATCATACACAACAGCAAGTTTATGGAGTACTCAACCCGGTGCAGCGACTTATCAAAATAGGATTCGATATGATGGGACTCCGGACCAACTGTTTAATATTACTGTTACTTTTACTATAAACGGTTGGACTGTAGGGGATATAGCAGAATTTTCATTATACAATAGTGATGTTATAATAACAAACTCTGAACAGAAAATAGAGGCTACCTCTAGTTTATATACTACAGGAACTTTACAGTCTATGCAACTCATGAGTACAGGAGATTATATTGAAGTATTCGCAAAAGCTCCTACTGCTACTACTATTGTTGCTGTAGACTTTTTAACTATATCTGCTGTCCCTGTATGAATCGAGATATTAGGAAAATATCTGTAGGACCTGACTATAAGGGTGGCGCGATGCATTATATCGTTGGGCAAGCCGTGTTAAGTGGGGCGTATAAAATACACCACATTAGGCATGAGGCTGATAGCCATTCAATTTTAATTTGGATAGAAAGAGAGGAGACTGTTGTCTTATGGAAAGAATTTCGTGAGACGATGCCTGTTTCTATTGAGTACAACATAAACTTTTAATTATGATTACTGAGAAAGAGAAGTTACAAACCGAAATTAAGGTTCTTATTCTTAAGCAAGAAGAGGCTACAGATTTTGATATGCGATTGGCAATACAAGATAATATCCATGCTTTGAAAATGAAGTTAGACGGAGTTACCCCTACAGGTCACTCTCCTATTGAATGTATTGGCTGTGGCTCATAATGAAATCACCTTTCAATTTTATTGTCCAACCTTCTTTAGGGAGGCGCTACTCTAATACTAAAAAAATTGGGGGTATAGACCTTATCATAAGCAGTTCTGAGGAAGATGCTTCGGCATCGAATCGTGAGGCTGTAGTAAAGGAGTTACCTATTGGATATGACGGTCCTATCAAAGTCGGAGACACCTTACTTGTCCATCACAATGTCTTTAAGTTCTATAACGATATAAAAGGAAGAAGGAAAAGTGGGAAAAGTTTTTTCCGTGATGACCTCTTCTTTGTGGATTCAGACCAATTTTTTCTATATAAACAGAATGGCGCTTGGCATTCCCATGACCGCTTTTGTTTCGTTAAGCCTGTTCCTATAGAAGATTCATTGCTCTCAAAGCCGGGAAGTGAAGAGCCTCTTATAGGAGTTATGGAATATCCTAATGAATATCTCCTTAGTCAAGGGGTAAATAAAGGGACTAGAATATCTTTCACTCCTGATTCGGAGTATGCTTTTGATATTGAGGGAGAGAAGTTGTATAGGATATATGACCATCAAATTACTATGGCAAATGGAATCTAATGAGCTTAAGATAAAGATTATTGCAGCGGGCAAACGTGCTGTAGAGCAGTTGATTAAAGTCGCTCTAGAGGATATCATTAAACCTGACCCGGAGGATGAATTAGCTGCAGATAGACTAAAGAATGCAGCCGCAACAAAGAAGCTGTGTATCTTTGATGCCTTTGATATATTAGCTAAGATTGAAGTTGAGCAAGAAAACCTTAACTTAGCAAGCGATAACACAAGTCGGACGGATAGTAAACAGGGATTTGCAGAACAAAGAGCAAAATAAACTATACACGACGGTACGTAAGTTAGTACCGACTAATGTTATGTCTAAGAAAAATCGGGCAAAGACATGGAAGTATGGATACAACTCTACATATGATGTCATCATTATCTCTACCACAGGGCAGCTCGGAAAGATAATACACGTCTCAGGGATAAATATCGGACTACCTTTAGAACCTAAGGATATACCTGCAGAAGAGAAAAAAGAATTACAGTATTGGAAACGCACTATACTCCCCAAACCATTATCTAAAATAGCCTCTATATTCCAATGGAATGACATGCCATCAGTGTTTAAGGATAGGTGGATAGATTATATCGAAGCTGAGTTTGACCAAAGAGAACAGGGGCATTGGTTTATGAATAATGGCATACCTACATATATTACAGGAGCTCACTATATGTACTTACAATGGGCGACTATTGATGTAGGTTTTCCTGACTTTCGTGAAGCCAACAGAGTATTCTTTATGTTTTGGGAAGCTTGTAAAGCAGATGCCCGATGTTTTGGGATGTCGTACCTAAAGATTAGGCGGTCAGGATTCTCTTTCATGGGGTCTTCAGAGTGTGTAAACGTAGGTAGTTTAGCCAACGATGCTAGAGTAGGTATACTCTCCAAAACAGGTTCTGATGCAAAGAAGATGTTTACCGATAAGGTTGTTCCTATAGCCAATAGGCTTCCATTTTTCTTTAAGCCTATTCAAGATGGTATGGATAAACCTAAAACCGAATTAGCGTTTAGGATACCTGCCTCTAAGATTACAAAAAAGAATATGCATCTACTCTCTATTGATGAGTTGGATGGATTGGATACAACTATTGATTGGAAGAATACAGACGATAACTCATACGATGGAGAGAAGTTACTTCTCCTTGTCCATGACGAGAGCGGAAAATGGATTAAGCCAAATAATATCTTAAACAATTGGCGTGTAACAAAGACATGTTTACGTTTAGGTAGTAGAATTATAGGAAAGTGTTTAATGGGCTCTACTTCTAATGCTTTAAGTAAAGGAGGGGATAACTTCAAAAAGCTATACGGAGACTCAAACGCAATTTCTAGGAATGGAAACGGACAGACTAAGAGTGGTCTATACTCACTATTTATTCCTATGGAGTATAATATGGAGGGGTTTATTGACCGCTTTGGAGAGCCTGTAGTTGATGCGCCTAAAGTTCCTGTAAAAGGAATAGACGATTTAATGATTGAGTCAGGAGCTTTAACGTATTGGGAAGCTGAGGTGGAATCTTTAAAGAACGACCCTGATGCTTTGAATGAATTCTACAGACAGTTCCCCCGTACAGAGTCACATGCTTTTAGAGATGAGAGCAAGTCTTCTTTATTTAACCTAACTAAAATATATCAGCAGTTAGACTATGCCGAGACTTTGATACGAGAGCAGTTTGTTACTCGTGGGTCATTTGGATGGAAAGATGGGAAGGTGGATTCAGAAGTTGTTTTCTATCCTGATATCCGAGGAAGGTTTAGAGTGAGTTGGACTCCTAACCCTACACTGCAAAATAGAGTAGAGAAAAGAGGGGGGATTAACTATCCCGGAAATGAACACCTTGGGTCTTTTGGATGTGACTCTTATGACATATCAGGAGTAGTCGGTGGTGGAGGTTCTAATGGAGCCCTTCATGGGATGACGAAGTTTCATATGGATGAGGCACCTACCAATGAGTTCTTTTTAGAGTATGTAGCTAGACCGCAGACGGCAGAGATATTTTTCGAAGAGGTACTTATGGCTTGTGTGTTTTATGGTATGCCTATCCTTATAGAGAATAACAAACCGAGGTTGCTTTATCACTTTAAGAATCGCGGTTACCGTGGGTTCTGTATGAATCGACCTGATAAGCATTTTAATAAACTTTCAAAAACAGAGAGGGAATTAGGAGGTATGCCAAACTCTTCGGAGGATGTAAAGCAAGCCCATGCTTCAGCTATTGAGTCATATATAGAGAAACATGTAGGTTTAGATTTAGAAGGTGCATTTAGAGATTCAGACGAGATGGGAACTATGCCTTTCGTAAGGACGCTTGAGGATTGGGCAAAGTTTGATATAAGTAATAGAACAAAGTATGATGCAGCTATTAGTTCAGGGCTTGCTATTATGGCAAATCAAAAACATTTATATACTCCGGTGCAAAAGACGAAAAAATTAAGCCTTACCTTCGCTCAGTATAGAAATAACGGAACAACAAGTGAGATAATTAGATGAAAAAAGTTAATATAAACCTATCATCTGCAGGCTTTCCTAGCCAATTTGTGTCTGATGCAGAGAAAGCAACAGATGAATTTGGGCTACAGATTGGTCAGGCTATTCAATATGAGTGGTTTAAAAAGACGAGTAATCAGTGCAGATTTTACAGCCAAGCAAGAGAATTTCATAATTTACGTTTATATGCTCGTGGAGAGCAGTCTGTTGCGAAATATAAAAACGAACTTGCTGTTGATGGCGATTTATCTTATCTAAATTTAGATTGGACTCCTGTTCCTATACTTCCGAAGTTTGTAGATATTGTTGTCAATGGTATGTCTGAACGCTTATTTAAAGTAAAAGCATATGCTCAAGATGCTATCTCTCAATCTAAGAGAAGTAAGTATCAAGAGATGATTGAAGGGCAGATGGCTGCGAAGCCTTTGCTTGAAACTATTCAACAGAAGACAGGAGTAGATACTTTTGTTATGCCTCCGGATGAGTTACCTTCTTCTGATGAAGAACTGCAATTATATATGCAGCTTAATTATAAGCCTGCTATTGAGATTGCTGAGGAGGAAGCTATCAACACTATTTTTGATGAGAATCACTATGATGATATTAGGCGCAGATTAGACTATGACCTTATGGTCTTAGGTATATCTGTAGCCAAACACGAGTTTTTACCCGGCCAAGGAGTTCAATTATCGTATGTAGACCCTGCTAATGTGGTATACAGTTATACGGAAGACCCACAGTTTAAAGACTGTTTCTATTGGGGAGAGATTAAAACTGTCCCCATTACGGAACTTCTTAAGATAGACACTTCTCTTACTAAAGAAGATTTAGAGGAAATATCTAAGAGAGGTCAAAGTTGGTATGATTATTATAATGTAGCTCAGTTTCATGATAACGATATCTTCTATCGTGACACTTGCACTTTAATGTATTTTAATTATAAGACTACAAAGAAGATTGTATATAAGAAGAAGAACTTAGAGGGGGGAGCTTCTAGGATGATTGAAAAGGACGACCAATTCAATCCTCCACAAGATATGATGGATGAGGGAGGATTTGAGAAAATCGAGAAGACTATTGATATATGGTATGAAGGCGTTATGGTTATGGGAACCAACATTATGCTTAAGTGGGAAGCTGCAGAGAATATGGTTCGACCTAAGTCTGCTTCTCAGTTTGCTATCCCAAACTATGTCGCTTCTGCTCCGCGTATGTACAAAGGAGTTATTGAGTCTTTGACTCGTAGGATGATTCCCTTTGCTGACTTAATTCAGATAACACACCTAAAATTACAGCAAGTAATATCTAGAGTAGTGCCTGATGGAGTATATATTGATGCTGATGGATTAAACGAAGTTGATTTAGGTACAGGTAATGCTTACAACCCTGAGGATGCTTTAAGACTATACTTCCAAACAGGTTCTGTTATTGGAAGAAGCTATACTCAGGAGGGTGATTACAACCAAGCTAAAGTTCCTATTACTCAACTTACAGCTAGTTCAGGAGCGAGCAAAGCGCAGATGCTTATCCAAAACATGAATCATTACTTACAGATGATTCGTGATGTTACGGGACTTAATGAAGCTAGAGATGGTTCTACTCCTGACCCATATGCTTTGGTTGGGGTTCAGAAACTAGCCGCTTTAAATTCTAATACTGCTACAAGACATATTTTAGATGCAAGTCTATATATGTATAGAACTTTGGCTGAGAGCTTAACATATAGGGTTTCAGATATACTTCAATACGCTGACTTTAAAGAAGAGTTCACAAATCAGATTGGAAAATATAACGTTAGTATCCTTCAGGATATTAATGAGTTATATATATATGACTTTGGTATTTTTATTGAGATAGCACCTGATGAGGAGCAAAAGGCACAGCTTGAGGCTAATATAAATATGGCTCTTTCTAAAGGAGATATAAACCTTGAGGACGCTATTGATATCCGTGAGATACGAAACTTGAAATTAGCTAACCAACTTCTTAAGATGAAGAGGATAGCTAAACAGGACCGCACAGAGCAGATGCAGATGCAGCAGCAGGCTATGGTTTCACAGCAACAGCTGAAGTCACAAGAGATGGCACAGCAAATGGCTATGCAACAGAGTCAGATGGAGATTCAAGGTAAGATGCAACTTAAGCAGGCTGAGGTAGCTTTCGATATTGAGAAGATGAATAATGAGGCTCAACTTAAAGAGCAACTTATGGATGTTGAGTTTAACTATCAGATGCAGCTAAAGGGAATGATGGAGCAGAATATTCAGAGTAGAGACACTCAGAAAGAAGATGCAAAGTCTGACAGGATTAGTCAACAGAATACTCAACAGTCTAAACTTATAAATCAAAGGAAGAATAATTTACCTGCACAAACCTTCGAATCAAATGAAGATAGTTTGGATGGGTTTGACCTTGCGGAGTTCAATCCAAGATAGGTCTAATTCTCTAACATTTTTAGTGTAACTTTGAAAAAAAATCTAATCACATGGAAATGAAAGTGCGTCTTGTAGAAGAAGGTGAGCAAAAATCCGCTGCCGAAGTTGAATCTTCATTGCTTGAAAAGCATGAGGAAAGTTTTAATGACACTCCTGAAGGGGTTATATCTGAAGAGATAGAACCTGTAGTAGAGAAACCACAGATGGAAGAAGGTGAGTTGCTATCTATTATTAGTGACAGACTAGGTAGAGAGATTAATTCTCTAGACGATTTAAAAGAGGCGAGAGAAGAGTCCGGTGAAATGGACGAAGAAGTGTCAGCGTTCTTTAAGTATAAAAAAGAAACGGGCCGTGGTGTAAAAGACTTTGTTCAATTAAACAGAGACTATGACACTATGAATCCCGATAACCTTATCAAGGAATATCTAACGGCAACGGAAGAAGGACTTGATGAAGAAGATATAAGTGCTATGATGGAGGATTATAGTTTTGATGAAGACCTCGATGACGATGGTGACATTAGAAAAATCCGACTAGCAAAAAAGAAGACTATTGCTAAAGCGAAGAGATACTTCGAAGATGCTAAAGAAAAATATGGTGTACCTCTTGAGTCTATTGGGTCACCTTCTTTAGATAATTCAGAAGAGTATAATGAGTATAAGCAGTATACCGCTAACGCGAAGACCGCTCAGGAAGAGCAAACACGTAGAAAGACTTGGTTTGACGAAAAGACAAACGAGGTTTTCGGTGATGAATTCAAAGGTTTTGAGTTCAATTTAAATGACCGAGCCTACACATTTGCTCCCGGAGATAGGACTGAATTGAAGAAGCAACAGGAAACACCTATGAATTGGATAAACCAATATGTAGATGAAGCAGGCTTAGTCAAGGATGCCGTGGGTTACCACAGGTCACTAGCAATAGCAATGAACCCCGATAAATTTGCCAAGTTCTTTTATGAGCAAGGCCAATCGGAAGCCGTTGATGGAGTTATGCGTAAGACAAAAAATATCAATATGTCTGAACGAGGAGCTCCACAAAACACAACTTCTAAGGGGGGCATGCAAGTTCGTTCTGTAAACCCTGATTCAGGACGGGGCCTAAAAATAAGAAGTGCACGACGCACGACTTAATTAATTTTAAATAAGAAACAATTATGGCAATACAAGCCACCCCAACATTTGCGTTGCAACCGAGTGCCCAACAGGTACCGACGTCAACCAATTATATTACCGACTTCAACTTCTTGAATCAGTATCTTCCTGATACATACGAGAAAGAATTTGAACGTTACGGTAACCGAACACTCGCTTCTTTCCTACGTATGGTAGGAGCTGAGATGCCTTCTAACTCTGACCGCATCGAGTGGGCAGAACAAGGACGTTTACACCTTAAGTACATTGACTGTACTACTCCTATTGCAGCTGTCGCTGTTAATGAGGCGTTATTTACAGTTAACGACACTATGGTTCCTGCTCTAGGTGTTGCACCCGCAACAGTTACTCAGCAGGCTATCCGTAAAGGTCAAACTGTCTTTATTCAGTCTAACGACGCTTCTTCTACTCCTGATTCTATTAAGGGTATTGTAACTAAGTCAGGTACTGCAGACGCTTTAAATGCAAACCAAATCCAAGTTGCTTTTTATTCAGCAGCAGGATTAGTCAATGCAGCAGGAGCGACTAAGTACACAATCTTTGTATATGGTTCTGAATTCAAAAAAGGAACAGTAGGGATGGAAGGCTCTCTAGAGTCTGATGACATCTTCTTTAACAACTCACCTATTATCATTAAAGATAAGTATGCAGTATCAGGTTCTGATATGGCACAGATTGGATGGGTAGAGGTTACTACAGAGAATGGTGCTGATGGATATCTTTGGTATCTAAAGTCTGAGCATGAGACACGTCTTCGTTTCGACGATTACTTGGAGACTGCAATGATTGAAGCTGTCCCCGCTGAAGCAGGTTCAGGAGCCGCTACCGCAGGAGTTAACGCTTCTATGGGTAACAAAGGTTCTGACGGTGTATTCTATGTAGTCAATGACCGTGGAAACGTTTGGACAGGAGGCCCTCCGGTAAATTTAGGAGAATGGGATACTATCATAAGCCGACTTGACAAGCAAGGAGCTATTGAAGAGAACGTTGTCTTTGTTAACCGTAACTTCGGATTCCAAATCGACGATATGTTAGCAGCACAAAACTCTTACGGAGCAGGTGGTACTTCATATGGTCTATTCGATAACGATAAGGAGATGGCATTAAACCTCGGATTCACAGGATTCCGTCGTGGATATGACTTCTACAAGTCTGATTGGAAATACCTCAACGACCCAACTATGCGTGGTGGATTGAATGCAGCAGCAGGAAGCGGAACCGTTGACGGTCTCTTAGTCCCTGCAGGTTCAACTTCTGTGTATGACCAAATTCTTGGAAAGAACGCGAAGCGTCCATTCTTACACGTTCGTTACCGTGCGTCTGAGACTGAAGACCGTCGCTACAAGACTTGGATTACAGGTTCTGCCGGTGGTGCTGCTACAAGCAGCCTTGATGCTATGGAGGTTCACTTCCTTTCTGAGCGTGCAGTATGCACTTTAGGAGCGAATAACTTCTTTATCTTCGAGCAATAATATATCTATGGTAATTGGACGAGGGAATTCTCCCTCGTCCTTTTATTTTTTATCTTTAATTCAAATCCAATTATTATGAAAAAGAACAAACCTGTTCTAACAGACCGTTCGTATAAACTTACAAATGGTTCTGCCCCCCTCTCGACTTATATAAGTCCCGGAGGAAACAAAAGACAACCTATGCTTCAATTTGATGAAGATAAAGGTGAAAACCGAGAGATACGTTATGCAGCGAATCAACAGTCTATTTATGTAGACGAACAAGATGGACACGTAGTAGTGGAACCTATTGTTTTTATTGATGGCATGTTGCAAGTACCTAAAAATAATCCTGCTTTACAGAAGTTTATGCACCTCCACCCATTAAATGGGAGAAGATTTGAGGAAATTAATCTTGAACGCGATGCTGCTGAAGAGATGGAAACTTTAAACTATGAAGTAGACGCTTTAATTGAATGCCGTTCATTAGATATTGAGCAGGCAGAAAATGTAGCTCGTGTTATGTATGGTCTAAACCCCACTACATTAACTACATCTGAGTTACGAAGAGACCTTTTGATTAAGGCTCGTCAAGACCCACAGAGGTTTTTAGAAATTGTCAATGACCCACATCTAAAGCTGCAGTCTAATATCCAAAATTTCTTTAGTAAATCTCTTTTAACCTATAGGCGTAACAAGTCTGAGGTGTGGTTTAATACCGATGCTAATAAAAAGAAGATGCTTACTATTCCATTTGGAGAAGATTCTATATCTACATGTGAGTCCTATTTCATCACCGATGATGGTGTAGAGGCGTTGCAATTACTTGAGTCATACCTATAATTTTATTATACATATTATTGAAGAGGGTCACTGTTAGTGGCCCTTTTTTTTTGTCTATCTTTGGGAAAAGGTTTCCTTATGATAAATTCCGTTAGAAACACAGTGCTGTCCGTACTCAATAAGAATAATTATGGGTATATCTCTCCGGCAGATTTCAATCTCTTTGCTAAACAGGCTCAGATTACAATCTTTGATAATTACTTCTCAGGTTATAATACTGCCTTAAATAAAGAGAATGCACGTATGTCAGGCACAGAGTATGCAGATGCCTCTAAAGGTATCTCAGAGTCTATAGATATATTCTCTGTCACTAAAACCCTTCCTCAAGCAGTTGTGTCAACTAACACATATAACCTTCCTTCTGTATCAGTAACTTCAGATGATTACTATCTTTTGAATAAGGTCCTGTGCTATAGTGCAGCAGCTGTCTTTACAGGAGAAGCAGAGGCGGTTACACACAGTAAGATTACTATGCTAAACAACTCTATGTTATTAGCTCCTACAGTTGCTTTCCCTGCATACACTATTGAGGGCGGTATCCTCACTGTTTATCCTTCTACTATTAATGGTACTACTCAAGTAGAGGCGCAATATATTCGTTATCCTTTCGACCCGAATTGGACTTACTCAGTAATAACAGGTGGAGAACCGATGTATGACCCCAACCAATCTGACTTCCAAGATTTTGAGGTTCCTATTGACGATGAACCACAACTAGTGAATTTAATTCTGCAGATGTGCGGTATGTCTATCCGTGAGATAGATGTATATACATACGCACAGGCTGAGGAAACTAAAAACCTTCAACAACAAGCCTAATGCCGTATATCACAGATTATAATTATTATGAGAATGAAGGTGCTAACCCTACTAATGAGAATTGGGGGTCATATCAATTCGTATCTCTATCTGATATTGTAAACAATTTCATGTTGATTTATAGTGGAAACCATTCCCTTATAAATAACGAAGATAGATTTAAAGTCCTCTTCCATGCCAAGAGAGCGGTCATGGAGCTCAATTACGACGCCTTTAAGGAGGTTAAAATCCTTGAGCTATCCGTAGGGGAGTCTTTGAGGTATATACTCCCTCAGGACTACGTTAATTGGGTTCGTATTTCTTTATATGAAAATGGGACTCTATTTCCTTTAAGTGAGAATATTCAAACAAATTGGAGCAATGCATATATACAGGACAATGATGCAAAGATTTTATTTGACCAAGATGGAAATGTCTTAAAGCCTGAGTTCTCTGATATGTCATACCAACGTATTATAGGAACTAAGAGAAGTATTTATCTTAACTCTAGCAGTGCTTATAATGGAGTTGAAGGATGGGAGTTTGAGGGAAATTGGTACTTCTCTTATGGAATAGGAGGCCACTTTGGATTAAATACTGAGACCGCTAATGTAAACCCTACTTTTTCTATAGATAAAAAGGGTGGTGTGATTAATTTCAGTTCTGTAATGAATGATAAATTAGCTGTTCTTGAATATGTATCTGATGGTATGGAGAATGGTAATGACGCTAGTGTAACTGTTAACAAGCTATTCGAAGAATATGTGTACTCATATATTCGTTACTCTATCCTTAACTCAAAGTTGGGTGTTCAGGAGTATATTGTGACGCGAGCTCGGAAGGAGAAATCAGCACTACTTAGAAATGCTAAAATTCGTTTAAGTAATATTCATCCGGGGCGTTTGTTAATGAATCTTCGTGGACAAAATAAGTGGATAAAGTAATATGGCAAGTACTGTAAGAAATTTTATTGCGGGGCGCATGAATAAAGTCGTGGATGAGAGACTCATTCCTGACGGAGAATATATTGATGCTTTAAATGTTCGACTTGGTTCTACTGAGTCCTCAGAGGTAGGGGCGGTAGAGAACTCTAAGGGTAATGACAGACTTACTACCCTTGAGTACATTAACGGAACAGAGTTAAGTGATGATGCGACATGTATCGGAGCTTATGCTGATGGAGAGCAAGAGACTATGTATTGGTTTATCCATGATAGTAATTTCTCTGTAGGAGCTACAGGAAAGCTAGACCTTATCGTCTCTTACAACACCACTACTTTAACGTTGACCTATCATGTCATAAGCATTGATGATGGTGGAGGGTTAAATACTATTCTTAATTTCTCCAAGACATATCTTATTACAGGAATTAATTTAATAGATGAGTTATTATTTTTTACGGACGATTTAAACCAACCCCGAAGGATAAATATCAATAAAGACTATTCTGACCCTGTAGCAAATATAGATAAATTTTCTGCAGAGGATATCCTTGTTGTAAAAGCACCGCCTATTGCAGCACCTGTTATTTTGCCTTATAATATTCAAGGGGAGGATAATTACTTAGAAGATAGACTTATTTCTTTTGGGTATAGATATAAATATGCTGACAATGAATACTCAGCTATATCGCAATTTTCCGCTCCTTCTTTTATCCCTGAGCAATATGATTTAAGTTCTGAGTCCTACCTAAATGAAGGTATGGTAAACTCAACTAATGCATGTAATGTAACTTATAATTCAGGAGGTCCTTTAGTAGTTGGTATAGACCTTCTTTTTAAGGAGATGACTAGCGATATTATTAAGGTTATTGAGAAGATAGATAAAGTTAAGAGTGGATTGTCAGATAATACATCATATACAATTCCATTTTCTAATAGTAAAATCTTTACAGTACTTCCTTCTTCTGAGATACTCAGGCTTTATGACAATGTCCCACTTTTAGCTAAAGCCCAAACCGTTATGGGAAATAGGCTTATGTATGGAAACTATGTCGATGGATGGGATTTAAAGAGAGGGAATGCTCCAACTAGATTTAATTACTCAACCTCTCTTATAAGTGAAGAAATCGGACTTAAAGACCTCTCTTATACCCGTTCACCTTCTGACTATACTTTTGGGTCTGTTCAAAATATAGTTAATTCAAAATTAAATGTTGATTTTAGTGAATCTATTGGGTTTTTAAAGACAGGTTCTACTATAAATCTTAAACTCTCTTTTACCCATTCTACATTTGGAGGAGGTAATGTTACAACTTCACCTATCGAAGAGTCTACAGATAGACAGTTAGATTTTTTATACACTCTTACTCAAGATTATGGCTCTATAACTGAGCTATATCAGAGTATTGACTTCCAAGAGAAAATAGGGATTGCATCAAATATACTCCCTGTATATCACGCTACTGACCCTACATCTTGTAGTGGAAATACTTTAACTGACCTTTTCAACTGCACTATAACAGGTAGTTTAGAAGGAGGAGTCCCAACTCCAATGTATAAGTTTGCAAGTGGTATAGATAATGCAGCAGAACCTGTATTAGCTACTCACGCTAATGGAACTAATATAATTAGCTTTCAGTTTCCTTCCATGAAGTTTGTTTATGATGTTCTATCTCCTAGTACATACATATATGAGTACTATACTGTTAGCGCTATCACAACAACTTTCTCAAGTCTTGGAAGTCCTCCGAGTCTTCACAGCAACCGTGGATATGAAATTGGTATGGTGTATATGGATGAGTTCAATCGTGCCACTACAGCTTTAGTTAGTCGTAATAACACTATCCATGTTGGATGCAGCAAGTCAGCTGATAAGAACAGAATCCAAGTAACTATACCTCCCACGCAACTAGCTCCTGATTTTGCTAAGAGATATAAGTTTGTTATTAAACCTGATGAAACATCATATAATACTATATATGCAAGTATATTTTTCTATGATAGAGTTACTGCTAGTGATTATTTCTTACTTCAAGGAGAAAATGCTGCTAAAATAGAAGAGGGAGACAGATTGATTGTTAAGAGAGATGTAGATGGGCCTTTAAGTAGCTGTACATATGCTACCGTACTTGAGAAAAAAGCTCAAGAGGAAGATTTTATTACTCCTACAGACTCTACAGGTACAGTTATTTCAGTTCCGCAAGGAGTTTATATGCAGATAAAAAATTCTGAGTTTAATAGCTCTTTAACTGATGCCGCTACACTAATAGGTAATACTCAAAAAGCCTGTACGGGGAGAATAGGTATACCTGATATAGGTGAAGAATACGCAAACTTAACTTATTATTTCTCACATAATTTAGATGAGGCTGATGCAAATGGAGATTATCCTATTTATGACATACCCTCAGGGAGTTCTATCCGTTTAAAATTCACTTTTGAAAGAAAAGGAACAGGAGATGGAGATAATAACTGCGGAAGAAGGGTATATAAATTTGATAAAACATATATCTCTACTGAAACATATGCTAATATAATTGATTGGTGGGATGGAGATAATATAGGAGAAACTCTTGATGATGGAGAGCAAGAGGTGGGAGGAGATGGTCCTGAGATTCATAATACATATGTAACACCTTTTTTAACTTCTTTTAGTTCATATGTAGAAGGGGAGAATAATTATGGACTTGCTCCTTCTCCTGACACCAATTTCTATAGGTGGTATATGAATTCTCATAATGATATACGTCTTTCTGTAACAGGAACACAAAAATGTGGTAATAGTGATAAGAAAAAATCTTGTGTTAAAGCTAAAATAACTGTTATTAGAGCGGAGAATACTATTGTATTTGAGACAGAACCTATAGATGCTTTGCCGGACGTTTGGTACGAATCCTCTGAATCATACTCTATTGATGCTCTTGGAAATCATAGTGGTAATGTAACTAATCAGGATATTAGCGCAAATCCACCAATTAGCGGTGTAGTTGACACTGCTTTCTTTAACTGTTTTTCTTTCGGAAATGGAGTAGAGAGTTATAAGGTTCGTGACTCCATGTCAGGACGTGCTCTTGCTCTTGGGAATAGAGTTACTACAGTCGCTGCTCAAGATTTTAAAAGGGCAGACCGATATGCAGATATGACATATAGCGGAGTCTTTAACAATGAGTTTAACTTAAATAAGTTGAATGAGTTTAATCTTGGGCTCGCAAACTATAAACCTCTAGAGGAATCTTTTGGACCTATCGAGAAGATGTTTGCTCAAGACACCAATATATTAATCCTTCAGGAGGATAAAATATCATATGTACTTGCAAGCAAGAACCTTATGTCAGACTCTGTAGGAGGTGGCGTAGTGGCTTCTATACCTGAGATTTTAGGAACACAGATAGCTAGGTCAGAAGAGTTTGGTATTAGTAACAATCCTGAGAGTTTCGCTCAATGGGGTCCTTCTAAATACTTTACAGATGCTAAAAGAGGAGCTGTTATACAGCTTACAGGAAGTGGACCTTCTGAATCTCTTGCGGTAATTTCACAATCAGGAATGCGTAGTTGGTTTAGGGATATGTTTATTTCAAACTTCTCTTCTCAAAAGCTTGGTGGATATGACCCTTATATGAACGAGTATGTTCTTGGAAACAATCTCACTGATTTACCTCAACAAATCCCATGTATACATTGTGGTATCACTAAAAACTATAATATATCTACTGATGGTTTAAGTGCATGTTATAATCTTGGGTCAACGGTAGGGAACGTAACAATCTCATGGCCTATCCCGACTGTGGCTACAAGCTTTTCTTTTGACACCACTTATAATGGTACAACGGTTTCTCATGGTCCTTTCACTTCTAGTGGTAGCGTAACAATTACTAAGGATTCTGTTTCGGCAGAACAGTTAGATGTGGTATTTTCATCTATAGGAGGAAATTCTCTTGTTAACTTCACGGTAGGATGTCCTGTAGCTGATGATATCACACTTGTTTTGGTTACTCTAACGAATAACTCAGATATAGGAAAGTCAATAACTAATCAATATCGTTGGGAGAATTCAGAATTTATTTCTCCTACTCATTCGAATCCAATTGTTTTTGGAACCTCTACTGATGCTAATGTAGTCTCTTCTTATATTGAAATAGCAGCTCCTCAAGGGGGCGGTGTTATACCTATTAGTGGTGATACTGTATATATTATATCTGATAAGCAATCTACAGATGATTTTGATGTAGATGTAACTTCAAATAGATTTTTATACTTTAGGAGCTCTACTTATTTTGCCAATACACCTGCAGGAATCGCCTCTCTACTTGCCGCAGCAGCTAGTATTGCAATTACGGGAGCTACACCGACTTTCTCTGCAAACTTTACAATGCCTTCTGTAAATGATAATGACTATCTATATCTTATTTGGGACTATGCAGCAGCTACAGCGGTAGATTTATGTTATAGTGCAGTAAGTACTGCAGATGCGTGTTGCGTTTGTACGTGTTCAGTAGGTGTGTGTTCAGAATGGATAATTGACAACACCACTTCTTCTCAGGTAGTATTAAAATATACAACTTGTGCGGGAGTAAAAACGAATATCACTTTAGGTGCGAATAATAGCACTACTCTTTGTGCAGAAAGTGTAGTAAGTATTGTGTCAGGACCGACAACAGGAGTTAATTTCACTCTTTCATCATGCGATTGCTAATTAATTATATCTAATGGGAACTATCGGAAGTTATTATTTAAATGGGCCTAACCTCGTTACCTCTACAGGGATTTTTACTGATATAGAGTTTACAACATGTGCTCCTAATGGGTATTATGCACAATCGGGTATCGTGCGTCAGTTGCAAAATTGCATACTCCTTCCTCGTGAGATATGTCCTTCCTGTTCTACACCGTGTGGAGGGTCTACAATAGAGGGTCCTTCTGAAATACGTATGTACATTGTACCTATAGAATTAGGGTCAGTTATTGGAGCTGTAAAAATAACTTTTAATCCTGTTAATGTTCCTGAAGGTATACGAGGGATTTATAATAATACAGTTTATAATGAGTTTAGCTCTGCAGTAGATGGTTACCATCAGACTACAGTTCAAAATGGCTTAACATATATGGGGAATACCGCCAATTTAGGAACACTAATATCAAGTAGCCCTCACACGGTTTCTGAAGCTTCATATTATAACGGTAGCTTTGCTGACAATGGGAACACAACGACTGTTGATGTATCTTCAGTAAGTCTGACAACATCTGCTACTCCCGGTGATTGCATTGCTTATATACCTAAAACTTCTAACTCACCTACAACTCTTTCTGTAGAGGTAGCAGAGCTTCTTGCTACAGGAGCTGCTATAAGTTGGTATCTAGATGTGGGTTGTCCTGTTTCTCTTACAAGTTTACCATGTACGGCAGTAAATCCTCTTGATGATTGTAATACAGCGGAACCTTTAGATGAGACAATATTTTTGGGTAAAGTTTCAGGAAGTATAAATTCTCCCGTAGTTAATGATTGGGCTTTTGAGGACGCATATTCTGTAACGAAAAAACCTTCAGGAGATTATGTAGTTCAAGACCCAACACCTGCAAAATGGCTTGTATCGGTAGGGGTGAATGGTGTTATTACTAATGTTACTTCATGCCCATAATAAACAAGATATGTCAGTAACTAAAACCAACTATACATTAACCTTTAGTCCTCCTGCAGAGGGATGGCCGTCTTTCTATTCTTTTGTCCCTGAGTGGATGCAAGGTATGAATCAGTATTTCTATTCCTTCTCAGGGGGAAATTTATGGAGACATAATACCAATGAGACGAGGAATAGCTATTACGGAGTTAACTACCCTTCTACTTTGCAAGGTGTATTTAACCAAGAACCTATGGTGAATAAATTGTTTAAGACTTTGGCTTTAGAAGGAGACCACGCTTGGGCAGCTACATTTGTTAGTGAGTTGCAGACTACAGGATTTATTGATTCAGATTTCTTTGTAGAAAAAGAGTCTGATTGGTTTGCTTATCTTAGAAACCAAGGGGCTACACCGGCTTCACCCTCACAAGAGTTCCCTCTACGTTCTGCTAATGGGGTGGGAAATTGTCTTACTGCCGTAGTCGTAGGTCAGGTTACTACTTTTGGATTCGCTTTAACCCTACCTATTGGGAATATCCCAAGTGTAGGAGACTCAATATACTATGCAGTTCCCGTTATTTTCCCTGCAGTTCTTACCCCTATTTATTTAGGACAAATCACAGCTATAACAGTTAATATCCCTTTAGGTACGAACACGATAGTAGTACAGCAAGATGTAGGAGGAGGTGGAATTTTACCTGCTGTACAGGTGAACTATATCATGACGACTAAGAGCCTTGTAGCCGAGTCTCATGGTATCTTAGGGCACTATGGAGTATTTACCCTCACTAACGAAGATACAGAGGCTGTGGAGCTATTTGCAGTTAAGTCTGAGGTTATGAAATCTTTTCCTTAAAACACCGTATCTTTGAATGCATGACTATCCTTCCTACCCCCATCATTGACTTCGAACAAATCTTAAGGACTTCTCCTGAGGATTTGCTTAGTCATGTCCATAAAGACAGAGGTGTTATTTGGAAAGAGATAGAGATTTTCTCTAAACAATTATCTTCTATTGAAGGTGCGGCTATCCATCACACTCAAGAGATGGAGGAGTCTTTCCCCTTAACTCACCACTTAGATAATGGTCTTTATACCCGTGAGGTATTTATGCCTAAAGGGTCTTTGGTTGTGAGTTTTATCCATAAGCAAAACCATCCATCTTTCTTTATGTCAGGAGAGATGTCTATCCTCTTAGATACAGGAGAGGTAAAACGAATTAAAGCTCCGATGAAAGTCATGACAGAGATAGGTACTCAGAGAGTGGCCTATATGCATGAAGACTGCACTTGGACTTGCGTATATAGAACTGATGCCACTACTATTGAGGAGGCAGAGCAAGAAGTATACACTGTAGATTTTCGGGAACTTCCGGAACATATAATTTTAAATAAACATTTACTATGTCAGGACTAATAACAGGCATTGTCTCCTTAGGAATCACAGCTACAACCACAGGTATCTCTATGCATCAGCAGAGTAAAGCGCGAGATGCACAAACCAAGGCTGAAACAGCAGCGTCTAAAGCTATGGCTACAGCTCGCAAACGCCTTGATGTAAATTATCAAGAGGCTTCTTCTATAAGTAAAGACCCGTATACTATGGCTATAGAGGCTTCTTTGCAGCAGGGTGCTAATGCCACTCAAGCGGCAAAAGAAACTCAACGTGGAGCCGCTCAGGTTGGTCGGATTCAGGGAGCTCAAAACCAAATGCTAGAGAAAGAACGAGTTTCTTACGGTCAAGAGCTTCAAGCACGAGAGAAACGCATCCTTGATGAGGACAGTCGTTTAAGAGATGTCAATACCCAATTAGATATTGGAGAGATAGAAGGTGCTCAAATGGCGGCAGCAGCAGCAGCAGATAACGCAGCTATGGCAGGACAAGATGTAGTAGCAGGATTAGGGAGTATGGCAGGGCAGGCAGCTTCAATGGCTCCGCTATATGCAGGTAAGGGGTACAAAGCTCAACAAGCTGCCTTTAATCAAACTGATTTAGCGAAGGGTAATGTAATACAAAACGAAACAGGAGGTACGGAGAGAGTGAGAGATGCTTTTTCATCTGTAGGGGGATATAACCGGAAGGATTGGAAAAATTGGCAGAAAAACAACCCTCTAGATTGGGGTCAAGTAGCCTCTAGTAAGCAATATCAGAATGCTCTATTCCCTGACAATCCTGCTTTAGAATACCTTAGACTTCAAGAACAAGATTAACCATGGCTAATACTTTTTTTAAATACGCGGAACGTAACGCTGAAAACAGGATAAATTGGGCTGATGTAGGGAAGGATATGACGGACATGCTTTCGGAAGAAGCGCGAGTTCGAGAAGAGAAGAAGGCGGCTATTGAAACAGATTTTAGAGACTTTAATGAAACTCTATCTGACTCTCCTGTAGGAGATAGTGATGGGTTCAACGAGTTTACTACTGACTATGCCAATAGTGCTTCAGAGTATTCTCTGATGGTAAACAATATGCTTAAATCAGGTGATTTAAAGCTAAGAGATTATAACAGCATTAACGCAAATCTAAAGCAAGGAACAGCTGAGGCATTCTCTATTGCTGAGGATTATAATGCTGCATACAAAGGTATGTTAGAGCGAGGACAGGTTGACCCTGAAACAGGTCTACCATCCGCTCAACTTTTAGAGCAATATGTATTGGGTACTGTACAGGGTTTTGGAAATTTCTCTGACCATAGACTATGGATTAATCCTGCTACAGGGCGTGTAAGCCTTGGTACGACACAGACAGACGCGGATGGTGTCATAACCATGAACCGAGATACAGGAAGTTTTCAAGCTGTAAACGGTTTACGAAACCGCACAAAAGCCAAGTACGATATATACGACTTAGAGAAGGCAAGTAACGGTATAGTAACTAGTCTTGCAGAAACCGTTATGGTTATCATGAAGGATGAGGTTAAGACTCTATCTGAGGCTACTCAGAACGAGTACGTCGTTGATGCTATAGACCAATTTATTAAGGGTTCAGCAGCTATCCCTACTAACACTAGCTCTCTCCTTACTAATACTGTGGTATCAAACCCAAGCACAGGTGATAATTATGGGTTTACTGATAACCCTGCCGATGCAGCTGCAGACGAGAATTTAATTCTTTTAATAGACAACCCTTTACAGCCATCCTCGCCACTACCTATGCCTGCTTTTTTGGATAGTCCTAAGCAGCTCAAAGCATATCTTAAGAAAAATCATCCTAACCTTAAGGAGAGTGAGATAGCAGCGATTGTGGAGAATAACACTAAACAGCAAGACGTAGCAGCAGATGCTGTGAGGATTTCTATTTTAAGTAAGATAGATAAAAAACAAACTGCTATGACAGAGTTTAATCCTGATAGCAACTACGCTGCCAAAGCCGCAGGAAGAGAAAACCTTAGAGTAGCTACAACTGCCGTGACCAACCTCGCCGATGTATGGTGGGGAGATGAAAGTGAGACAGGAGCGGGGCTTGGATTCCTACAAGGTCTTGACCCTAATGTAGTAAAGTTTTATATTGACCCACTAAATTCTGAAAACGTTTTAATAGACAGGATGATTAATGGTAAACTAGAAACTATGATACCTTTCCCTAAAGGAGATAGTGTCGTAGACTTTGTGTCAAGTATATACACAAGTCTTGTTCCCGGAGGTAAAAACCTTGCCAAAGCTCTTGAAGATTCAGGTATTGGAAACGCAATGCAAGCTGATGGAGTTACACCAAGGAAGAAAACAACACATCAAGGAGCTGCAGGTATAGATTATCAAGCCACTTCAGGTCCACGACCTTTCGACGAGGTAGTTGCAGGGGGTGCCCCTGACCTTCCTATGACAAGTTCTCAGTATCACGATGATGCATTTAAAGATGTTGGAAGTCAGGAAGGAAGAAAGCAAGCTTCGGCAGAAAAAAGTGTGTTATCTCAATCAGGAATTTTAGATGCTGAGGTAAATTACATGCCTGAAGTAGAAGCTTTTGTAGCGGAATTTTCAAGTTTTGATTATCCTGCTACTAGTATCTATGTTCCGGGAGTAATGAATATGCCTATCCTCGTTCCTGAAAATCAAACTAATGTTATTTTCAAAGAAATCAACAGACTGATTATGGATTCGTATAAATTTAATCCACCAAAGAGACTTAGTCCAAATGATTTCAAAAGATTATTCTCAAAAAGTTCAGTTTTCGATAAGTACAATAACAAAGATGTAACGGATGAGTTCTTCAAGGGATTCGATTGGGATGGTGGGGTAGGAAGTAACAAAGCAGAAGAAGCAAAAGCTACACAGGATGCTCTTGATAAAAAAGAGGCAGAAGCGGCAGCAGCAGCAGGCGCGGCTCCAACAACAACAACAGGCAGTGGTTCATTAGATAACTTAGGAGGATAAGACATGGAAGATAAATCTGAATTATTATACAATAGTCTAGTCGAAAGCGGGGACTACACGAAATCTTTTGAAGAGTTCCAAGCGCAATTTTCTACTGAAGAAAACGTGGGATTACTTTATTCTTCACTTAATAAAAGTGGGAAATATACTAAGACGTCTCAAGAGTTTTCACAACAGTTTTTTCCAAGTATAGGATTAAAAAAAAAAGACGAGCTTATGGAATCTACTTCGGAAAGTGGTTCTTTGGATTCATCCGAAGCACGTCCTGAAGATAGTTTTTTAGATACCCCTGTCACCCCTCCAAGAGAGGGCGAAGCGGTAGCTAATCCCGATGCGGTCAACTATGGCGTCCCAAGAGAGGGTCAGTCTGTGTATGATTTTGATGACGAAGTATCTGTAATGAACGCCCGTAAACGTGATGCTGAGGATACACGAAGACCATATCAAAGGTTAGGTGATTCAATACTTAACCGTGAGCATGAGCAAGATAATAAGATTGGTCTAAACTTTAAAGATAGAGATTTTGAATATGGCTCTATAGCTGAGTTAGAGACGGATAATGTTATACGTGAGATGGAGTATCGCTATGGTGATTACGACTTTACATTTGAGCATCAGACGGAATGGTTGGGGAATGAAAAAGGTAATGTTATGTTGGTTACCGCTCCCAATGGAGACACTGAGGAGATAACAATGCAATCTATAGATGGGGCAAATGCAGATTTGCTTGAGTCTAAGAAGCTTAAGAAGTTTATGGACAAGCATGAACCTATTGAGAAAACAGGTTTAGACAGGGTAGAGGCAGATGCTATAGAAAGAGACCGTAAAGTTCTTGGTAAGAAAGATTATGATGAGCGTATGCTTGACATACAATTGGACACTAAGAATATAAAGGACAAATTAAACTCTGTTATGGCAAGACAGACAGAGTCTGATAAAGTAGAGAAAGAATTTATGGCTATGAGCGATGAAGAGTTCGCACAAAATATTGGAGCTTATCAGAAGTGGAAATCAGAGAAAGCTCAAATATCTATAGACGCAAAAGAGGTAGAGGAAGATTGGGGTGGAATGGTTTCACGAGGCAAAGAATTGGATAGGGTTGTAGGGGAGTATACTGCTATGAGAGCTGAGGAGGGGAATTTCTTTGGGGGGTTATTGAATGAGTTTTGGAGTTCAGGTTTTGGTAGAATGTTTTCTGCGGCTATAGACACAACGATTAATTTAGGTACTTCAGGTGTCCCGAATGGGGATATGTGGGCTAAATACCTAAAGGGTATGGATAAGGGAGCTGTGAAGGATAATCCCTTCTCTCATTCAGCTCGTGAATTTATTTCTCAGGACAGAAAAGGAATGAGTCAGCTTATACGTGAGCGTGGAACGGCAGTAGCTCAGGAGATGGGGTCAGGCACGTCACAGGAATATGTTGACGATGTAGGTTTTGTTCAAGGGGCTATATATGGAGTTGCAGGGTCTATCCCTGCTATGGTTTTCGGGATGCCGGGGCTAGTGCTTCAGGGAATTGACTTCGTAAATCAAGAGACAGAAAATAACCCTGCATTCGAGGGTATTACTGAGCTTGAGAAGTTTGCTATGGCGGCTCCTATGGGGTTAGTCATGGGTTGGTTAGAGCATTTTGGTATGACAAAAGCTTTAGCAAACAAATCAGGTACCACTACTATTATACTTAAACTTTTACAGAAGTATAAAATAAGACCGGGTAATAAAACCTTTACTGAGTATGTAAATACTGAAGTTGCTCACGGGGGGAAAAGACTTCTTCTAAAACTAGCGGCTTCTACAGCGGTAGAGTTTGAGACAGGAGGTTTACAGGAGATAAGCGATATAACTTTTAAGGAGATATATGGTACTATGAAAGAAGGAGATTACTTTGAGACTCCCGAAAGTTTTTGGGGAGGAACAAAGCAGGTCTTTTGGGGAGCGGTAGCTGAGGGTATAGGTGGGTTTGTTATGGGTGCTCCGGGAGCTGTCAACTCAGCTTTGACGGGCGGTAAGTTTAATGAGTTATCGGATGCAGAATATGAAGCCTTTGAAGCTGTCATGGAGGATGAGAGTCTAACAGCGGCATATAAAGAAAAGCTTAAGCATGACGTTTTATCGGGGACAAAAAGTAAGAAAGAAGCTTTAGCTGAATTAAACTCCTCAGAGAAAGTTAAGGGGAATATGGATACAATACCTGATTCCTATACAACGGCTCAAAAGAAGACAGCTATGGAGTTGCTTACAAAAAGAAGTAAGCTACAGGATATTGTAGACAAAGGAAATAAGGAGCTTGTAACGAAAGAGCAGTTAGAGATAGATGCTATCAATAAGACTTTAACTTTGATGTCTACCGACACAGACTCTAATACTACCACTGATAAGGATGGTAATGTTATCACTAACACTGTAGCTGTGGATGAGGCTTCAGCTAAGATTAAGTTGGAGGAGGAGGGAGTTAAGAACCCTACTCAGGAGCAGATTGATACCAAACAAACAGAGATGTTGGATGGGTTAGTGAAGCAGAGATTAGAGGGGCGTGATAAAAATTTATTTGGGGAGTCTCAGAATACTTCTCAGGGGACAGCTGTTCTTTCAGATGTCACGGAGTCTAACGAGAATGGCGTAGCTACGGGTACATATACGAATACAGAGTCAGGAGATACAGATGTTGTCGTCAGCAGTAAAGGTAAGAATGATTTCGTTTCTTTCAGCCGTATATATGAGGACGGAAAGCCTACTAACTCATGGACTTCGAAGATGGTAAACGCATCTAAATCTGATTTTGCTACTATGATTTCTGAAGGTCAGAAGTTACTTCCTGAAGGTCATAAATGGCTAGAGACAAAAAGTATCTCTGAGAGTGGGTTAGGTGTTTGGGATAAGGCAAAGAAGTATGGGTACGTAGAGGAGACAGATGGCGATGGTAACGTAGTAACGAAACCTGTTACTCTTAACGAAGCTAAAAAAGGGGAGGCTACAAGCGATAGCGATGACTACAATAATGTAATTGTTGAGACTAAAGACGATGCCGAGGCAAAGATAAAAGAGATTGAAGCTATATATCCCGGTATCGTAGTTAAACCTGTGAGAGTAAGAGACAGCAAAGGCAGGGCTAAAGGTTTCTCTTTAAAGATGGAGCTTCCTGTATTGGTTCAAAAGGGGTCAGATATTTCCGAGGATGTATCTGAAGATAATTTAAGTGCTATAGATAATCTTGCTCAAGAGACTAAGACAAAGGAGGATTCTGATGTTACTGTTGACAAAGCAAGAAATGGAGATATAGAAGCTCAAGAAAAACTAGCGGAATATAACTTAAAATGGGTAAAGGAAACCATATATAGATTCGTGGGTAAATCAGAGGTCGATGCACTTGAAAATGGTGAGACAATTGAAGGTAAGAGTAAAACTGCAGGAGTTGATGTAACCTCTTCATCTGAAGTAACTACAGCTTCTGACGCTGATTATAGAGTAACCTTTAAAGAAGAAGGTTTTGATGATAAGAAGAAGGGTTCAAGGGTTAGGATGAAAAGCGAAAAAGATGGATGGGTAAAAGGTGGATACAATAAATCTGATGTAGCGAAGCTTCAGAAGAAGAATGAGGACGGTACATGGGAGACTCTTTACGAGGCAGAGACAGAGACAGAGGCAGAGACAGAGACAGAGGGTTCAAAGCCCAAGGAGGCCCCTAAGAAGAAGCCTAAGAAGAAGCCTGCTCCTAAGAAAACTAACACCAAATCATCTCAAGAAGAGGATGCTTCTAAAAAGAGGACGGTAGTTCCTCGTGCAGGAGAGACTGTTCAAGATGCTATTAGACGCACTAGAATTGAAGAGGACCAAAAGAACTCAGTAGGAGAGCCTAAGAAGAAACCTGCTCCTAAGAAGCCTGCCGCAAAGTCAGTTGAAGAAGAGAAGGCTCCTGTAAAGGAGACCCCCAAAACTGCTCCGGTAGAGGATGAGATTGCCGAAGCTGAGAATGAGGTTAATGACCTTGAAATGGAGATTGAGGATGCTGAGAATGAGATTGGTAACGTAAAGTACAATTTAAAGGAAGATATTGAAGAGGTTAAGAAGAAGATTGCTATCGCAAAGAAGTCTAAGAAATCCAAGGACGCCAAAGCAGAAGAGCTTGAGGAGTTGAAATATGAGATTGTAGATTTAAAAGAAGACGCTGCAAATCAGATAGAGGAATATAAAGATGATATCTCTGAGTTTAAGAGGGATAAGAATAAGGCAAATAGAAAAATTAAGAAAGCTTCTGAGGCTTCTAAGGAAGAGAAGAAGGTAGTTAATTCAGCAAAGCCTATGACTCCTAAGGAGCAGAAGGAAGCAGACGCTGACTTTATAAAGATTGCAGGTAAGCCAAATAGCAAGGAGAGAAAGGCGTGGGTAGCAAGTCAAAACAAGAAGGCTAGGTTTAGATTAAAAAGTGAAGAAGAAACTAAGGTTAATGAGGAGGAGGTTTCTGCAGTAACAGAAGCTATTGATAATATAGAGTCACCAAACTCTGACCTCTCTCTAGGTTTTGAATCATCCACACCTGTAAGTGTAGAGAAATTAAACGAAAGAACGGATAGTCCATTAAATAGCGTAACACTAAAAGTCGTTGATGGCGTTCCTACCATCTTCACTATAACCGACCAACTTACTACGGGTAATACAGTAAACCCTGAGACGGGTAATACAGTAGATAACTTAAAGGGGTCTATTGGATTTAACGGAACGGAGGGTAATGAGAATTTTGCATGGGCAAACACCTCTCAGAAAGAAGGGGGTGCTATAGTAGGTAAGGCACTTCAGGTTTTCAAAGAGAACGAAGATTTATACAGAGCTTGGTGGAAAGCCAATCCGCAATATCATGGGTTAGTGCCTATGAATGTAGTTAAGATGGGACCGACTTCTATGATGTCCAATGAAGCTGTATTTAGAGTCTTGTCAGACAACGTAAAAACCCTTCCTGTTAAGAATAGAAAGGCCGCACTAAAAGCTTTAAAGCAAGAGATTAAAAGTGAGCTTGCAAAATTCAAAGCCAAATCTGCAGAACAGATTTCTGAAGGCAAGAAGGTTAGTAATGCTGTTAAGAAAGGAATAAAGGTTTGGAGCACAATAAAGAATGTTGTAGCGAAATCAAAGGCAGAGATAATAGACGATGTGATATCTTCTAAAGTTGTAGAGCAACTAAGCCTTCCTCAACGAGCTGCTATGATGCAGAAAATTACATATGGAAGTGTTAGCAATCCGGGAGAAAAGTCTAAAACCCCGGGGGCTCCAACTAAAGCTGTAGTAAAAGCATTAATAGAAGGTCTACCTAATGAAGCCAAAAGAAAAGTTAGCTTAGGAGTTATAACTGATTTACTTACAGACCCTGAGTTAAGAAATGTTCCTATAGGGAATGTCGTAGCTATTGTGGGGGTTGATGTATTGAATCCGGGAGTTAGTTCAACAACTCACCCCAACTATAAGTATGGAGTTAAAGGGAAATCTATAGGTATATTATCGAACCCTGTTCCTATGGAAGAGGCGTATCCTATTGCTTTCGAGAAGAGTTTTAAGAAGTTAATTCAGAAAGAAGAGAAGGGTAAACAAGCTTCTGCAAAAAGTATTTTAGCACAACAAACAGGAGTAGGCATTGGTATCCCATCAAAGGAATATACAGGAGCTGTTAGTGGTTCTAACTCTACGAATGTAAACAAGCTTCTTTCTTTTTTAAATCTATCTTTCCCTCACGTAACTATCTCCACTAACTCACAAGAGTTTAGTGATATAATAGAAACTGAAGGAGTTAAGACATACTTAAAAGGAGGAGAGGTTCTTTATGGTGTCACCACTGAAGGAGATATATATATCAATCCTGACGTCCATAATTCTGACTCAGCTTTATATAACACAGCCATCCATGAGATGTCTCATATATGGACTGACTACTTAAAAACTACTAAGAGAGGACGAGCTATTTTAGCGAGAGGTATAGAGCTTGTAAAGGAAACTGACACCTATCAAGAACAGCTTGAAGAATTTGATGGAGATACAGAGGCAGCAGCTCTTGAGGCTCTGTCGATACTCATCGGGAATAAAGGTCAAACTATTGTAGAAGGCTCCACTAAAAGCAAGTTCCAAGAATGGTTGCTTGGGATGTGGAATTATGTTAAGAAAAAGTTTAAGGTATCTAAGAAAATAAAGGTAGAAGAACTTCAAGATTTAACTCTTGATGAATTTATAGACTCTGCATTGGCAGATATACTTGGAGGTAAAGAGATTAAAACCACTGCCAAACAACGGCAAGCGATGCGGTCTCTTGCTAAGTTCTCAAAAAAGAGTAGCTCAGAATCTAAAGAGCTTACAAAATTAAAGGGTATTGTCGTTAAGGTAATAAAAGATATAAGAGCTCAAGGGAAATCTGATGTTGCTATAAAAACATTATTAGAAAGTCGAGGTATAAGTTCAGCACTTGTATCTGAGTTGATGGCAAAAGAAAAGGGAGGTCCTAATCAAACCACAAAAATTCTTGGAAATATAGAAGCAGATAAGATTTCAATTTCAGAGGCTGACTTATTGAAGGCTCAGATAAAAGCTTTCAATCGTGGAGCTAAAGATATGAAGTCTACTATTCGAAAGGCTTCTGAGGTCCTTGCACAAGAGGTTAATGAGCTTGTGAAAAAGGAGAAGATTACAACACGCCAAGCGGCAAGAATCATTACAAGATTTGCTAAGACAGATGTAACTAATGAAACTCAGGTTGATGGATTTGTTGATTATATGACAAACATCTATAATAAATCTGAGGATGCATATCGCAATTCTTTAATTGTTAAGGTACGAAAGTTAATAAAAAACAATACTAAAGTATCTAGAACTGCAGCGAACCGAATTAAAGGAAAGGGTTTAGACGCAGAGAGTCAGCAGTTTTTCGCAGCTATGAATAGGGTTCTTGATGGTGTTCTAGAAACACGAAAAGGGAAGCCTATAGAGATTAACGAAAAAGATTTTACTGAAAAGTTCTTCCCGGATATAGAAGTTATATTACAAAAAGACCCCAACAGTCTTACCACAAAAGAGAACTCTCAGTTGTTTGCTTATATGTCTTTCAATTCTCTTAGAGGAATTAGAAGCATGAGTCTAGAACAAGTGGAGCAGTTGCTTGAGGACGTTAAGTTAGGCACGAAGGGTGGTCGCTCGGTGCTACAAAACAAACGAGCGGAAGAGAAGGCAGAAATGGACGAGCTTAAAGCTGAAGCTGACGCAGCTATTAATGAGGGTTATAATGGGCTATTAAATCCTGACGGAACATATATAAATCGCAATCGTATAAATGATAAAAGCGAGTTAACTAAACGTATAAGAGCTCGTAACAGAGGTATCCTTAATGATATTAAAGTTTGGAAGGATAACTTTATATTTACTAGCCTTTCAAGATGGATAGAGAATTTAGGAGGTAATTTAAAGAACTTAAAGACCCTTACCAATAGCTTAGATAAAGAAGGAGATTTCTTTACAAAGAATGTTCAGGTTCCTTTAAGAAAAATGGAGCAGTCAACTATTAAGGGTGTTGAAAGCCAAAAGATACATAAGCTAGATGAGATAGCTAGTAGTATTAAAGGTGTTAAAAACTATAATGGTATACTAAAGCTTTTAGCTAAAGGAATTAAGAGTAAGGTTGATGGTATTACAGACTCTGAAGGTAACCCTCAAGAGAATGAGGTATTTCCTTTAGATATATTACTTAGGTGGTATGCTCTTAGTAAAAACAAGGTTCAAAGAGCTAAACTCCATAAGCAGGGTATAACTAAAGCAAAGATGGAGGCTATAAAAACGGAGTTAGGTCCTGAGCTTGTAGAGTTTGCTGATAAAATCGTAGAGTACCTAAGCACAGAATATTTTGAAGGGATTAACGGTGTTTACTCTGTAGTAAATAACGTCAATCTTGTACAGATAGAAAATTATTTCCCTACTCAGAGTGTTTTGACAGACATCACCACCTCTCTTATACAGGACGGAGATTGGAATGCTGTCTTAGCAAAAATGACTGAAAGCGCTACAAAAGGAAGAACCAATACTGAGGGGGATGTTTTACTAACAGCTACTGATTTCACCTCGGCTTTAGAGAATCACTTTGAGGAGATGGAAAGATATAAAGCATACGCAGAGGGGTCAGTAAAGCTTGGTAAAATATTTAAATTCCCATCTGTAAACTCTCTTCTTAATACGTTAGGTGTTATGACGAGCGTAAAGAATTCAATTAATTTTGCTGTAAACCCTGACGGGAGTAAATCCGCTATTCAGGCAAATGGAATGGATAAATTATTCACTCAATATACAGGGTTTGCTTTAGCGTTGAAGATTGTTCAAGTTGGAAAACAAGCTACCTCTGCTGTTTGGGCTTTTGAGAAATACAATTTCCGAGGAAAGGGGAAGACGAGAATTCCGGGATTAGATTTAACTATGTATATAGTAGACACTGCTGAGGTGATTGCAACTTTCCCATGGCAAGTAGCCAAAGCATGGAAAGTATCAGCTGTTTTTAGAGACCGTATTAGAAAGGCTTTTCAAGGAGATGTAAGGGGGTTAGAGTCCGGTTCACGAGTAGCTAAAGAGCAGAGGAGAACAAGGGCAAGTATATGGAAGAAAGTATTAAAATTCGGCTTAGGGTCAGCTACAACTGTAGGAGACATCATGGGTGTTATGGGGTATATGGCCACATACAATAGAGATATACGAAATGGTATGGACTCTGAGGCAGCTGTTGATAAAATGGAAGAGTTCAATGAGACTCAGCAATCTCGAATGAACATTGATAAGGTTCCACTTCAGATGAAAAGCAATTATCTAATTAGAGCATTCATTCAGTTTGGAAGTACATTAATACTTCAGATAAATAAGGTTATGCAGAATACCACTAGCATACAAAGGGCGATGCGTAAATTTATCAAAACAGGTAAGGCTAAAGATTTGCCTACACAGGAGATGTTTCGAGGGATGTTTTTAGCTTTGGGTGTCGCTAACGTGTTTTTTGTTGCTATGGCTAACTCCTTTAAGTATTTTAATGGAGGAGAGGATGACGAAAAAGAGGTTAAGCAGAGGATGTTTGACGCCATGGTTGGTTTAAATCTTTTATATCAAATTCCAATTTTAGGTACAGCTGTTGAAGAACAGGTTAATAAGAGTAGAGGTATATATAGACCGGGAGATTCAGTAGTTAACCCTCTAACTTCTCTTCTAAGGAAGTGGGGAAAGCTTCAAAAGAAAGCAGAGCAATCAGGAAAAGATAGCGATTATAAATCTGCTGAGAATGCTTTAAGAATAGCGTTTGAAATATACTCAGGAACCCAACTTGATTTCTTCGAAG
>Ga0307984_1000088_pt1 | contig 34767 bp, 40 predicted proteins | sample EllFjometageno78_FD_203169 | JGI IMG/M metagenome (GOLD analysis project Ga0307984, IMG submission 203169) | Marine microbial communities from Ellis Fjord, Antarctic Ocean - #78 | ecosystem: Environmental > Aquatic > Marine > Unclassified | place: Southern Ocean | collected 2014-10-09
TGATCGACGATAATAGAAACCTCACGAACTTTAGACAGTTCAGCGGCAACGATAGCGCGGTGGGAAATACTAACGCCGCAACGGTGGACAATAAATGGATGCGTTGTGACCATAGAAATTTGACAGGTAGCTCAACTATTTCTAATTTTGATCTATTTTCTAACGATTACACAACCAGCTACAAAAAACACTTGGTGGTATTCAACTCAGTTAACGCAGATACAACGAACGGAACTTACTCGGCAATTAGAATTTGGGTCAGGGCTACTAACGGACAAAACTATTTAATTTCAACCAGTACGGCTTACAAGAATGTCGGAAGGCGGTCTTCCAATTATGTATCCAGAAACAACACGAGCTTTATTCCCCTTTCTTATTATTACAACTATGGGGGCTATGGGCACGGAAGCCATAACGGTTGGTGTGAATTTTGGACAGACAGTGCTACTAAATTTACCGTTTTCCACGGTGAAACTAGAAACTACCAAAACAGTTCGTACATGAATTTCTGGTCGTTTTCTGGGATGTTCGCAGACGAAAGAAAGTTTGCTGGTATACAGTTTCTCCCACACAGCGGCAGTTATAATTTCAGAAGAAACGAGGGCGCGAGTGCCACTCTCTACAGATCAGTATGAGGAACGATAAATGTCAGAAGAAGAAGTAGTCGAACAAAGATTTATACAGATGCCAAACGGTGATATTCTCCCATACACGGAGGAGAACTGGGCAGCTAGTATGCCAACTGAAACAGAGGTGGCGGAGGAAAAAAATAGGGTTATGAGGGACCACTACCTAATAGAGACGGACCTCTTCGCCCTTGTGGATCGTAACATAAGCGACGAAATGGTGGCTTATAGGGCGGCGTTAAGGAATATAACAACACACTCTAACTGGCCCATGTTAAACGATGAAGATTGGCCCACCAAACCTGAGTAATAAGGTGTTAACACGTTAACATATAATATGAGTAAATTAGTACAAAAGGCGACTGGGAAATGGAAATGGATGCACTTTGGAACGTCGGGTTAACCGCTGGGTTCGGGTTCATCGTGTGGTGGGCTAAAGCACAGCACGCCGAACTAGGGCGTGTCCAAATACTTTTGAACCGTACCCGCGAAGAGATGGCAAAGGAGTACGTCACCAAGGCGGATTCGTCCCAAGTTCTTAGCCAAATAATAACCAAGTTTGATCGAATCGAAGAGAAGATAGACCGACTTATGGAGAGATAGTTGTGGACCCGGTTACATGTATTGCAGCTGCCAGCGCCGCTTTTAAAGGCATCAAGAAGGCAGTCGAATTCGGCAAGAGCATACATGAAATGTCTGGGACTATATCGCAATTTGCGAAGGCTGCGTCAGACATAGATTTTTTAGAAAAGAAAGCAGAGAAACCGCCCCTGTACAAAATGTTTGGAGATGTTGAGGCCAACGCGTTGGAAATTTGGTCCCAAAAACAGAAATTGGCGGAAATGAGGGAAGAACTCCGCAGCCATATTAGTTGGAATTACGGGCCGAGTGCTTGGGAAGCCATAGTAAAAATTGAGGGACAGCAACGTAAAAGGCAACAAGAGTTGGTGTATAAAAAGCAAGAATTCATAGACAAATGTATATCCTGGGCGGTCGGGTTAGCCCTAATGTTTGCCGGGTTCGGGGCCTTAATAGGTATCCTTTTTCTCTTAGGCGCTAAACACGGGAAGTGGTGAATACTGATGTGGTTTTTGGTTTGGATGCATTTCATGAATAACGATCTTCAGTATCACCAGCTGTCGCAGCACTCAGATCGAAGTGCGTGTATGAAAGCCAAGGACGACGCAATGGTGTTGGTAACAGCAAGTACAATAATGGTTCAATGTTTTGAGGTTATACCAAAATAGGTTGGGAAAATACGTGGTCTACGATGAAAATAACAAAGTCGTAATCATAACGCACCACAAGCAACTGGCCGTAAACCACGCAAGGAGAATACTAAATGGCAGACAAAGACCCAAGACTAGCTAGGGCAGGGGTGTCGGGCTTTAACAAACCGAGGAGAACACCGAGCCACCCTAAGAAATCGCACGTCGTCGTTGCTAAAGAAGGTGAGCAGGTAAAGACGATCCGTTTTGGTGAGCAAGGTGCTTCCACTGCGGGAAAACCGAAGGCCGGTGAGAGCGACAAGATAAAGAAGAAACGTACAAGTTTTAAAGCTAGGCACGGCAAAAACATAGCCAGAGGCAAAATGTCAGCAGCCTATTGGGCAAACAAGGAGAAATGGTGATGCACAAGAAAACTGGATTGTATTCTAACATCGCGGCCAAGAAGAAACGCATAGCCGCTGGTTCGGGCGAAAAGATGCGCAAACCGGGCACCAAAGGTGCTCCCACAGCGGCTAACTTTAAGCGAGCCGCTAAAACAGCGAAAGGGTAAAACGACGATGAGAAGATGTTCTAACTGTTCAAAAATGATAAATAAATGCAAATGTAGGAAGGATAAATCATAATGCCAAAAGTAGGAAAAAAGACGTTCGGTTACGGGGCCGCTGGTAAAAAAGCAGCTGCAACATACGCAGCAAAAACAGGTAAACCTATGAAGGGTAAAACTGCTAAAAAACCGGCTAAGAAGTCGTATGGTTGATTTCGACACGGTCGATAAAGACAGCAACGGGGCGGTAACTCGCGTAGAGTGGGATGCTTTGGAATTAGACGCCAGAGCTAAAAAGCTGGATGACGAAGACAGTAAGCGCGACATGCAACGGCGCGTGGTATATTTCTGTCTGGCCGGGATGTTACTGTATCCATTCTCGATAATAGTCACTGCTTACATCGGTTTAAGCGAGGCAACGTCTGCCCTGTCTTCAATCGCCGGGGTGTACTTTATTTCTGTGGCTGGAATTGTTGGTGTGTTCTTCGGCGTAACAAATCTGGGGAAAACGAAAGACAGTGGAAATCACTAAGTTTATGTGTTAACACGTAAACAGATAAGGAGTTGAGCGGTTATGTTACAATCATTATTAGGCCCGGTGGCAAATCTTGCGGGGTCATGGCTCCAAGGCAAAGCGGATAAGAACGCTGCATCCGCTCAACTCAAATTAGTAGAAGCTGAGAGCAAAGCTAAAATTCTCCTGTCCAAAGAAACTTCGACTGCCGACTGGGAACGGATCATGGCAGAAAATTCTGAGGGGTCATGGAAAGACGAGTTTTTCTCAATAATCCTCGCGATCCCCTTATTTTTATGCTTCATACCCGGCATGGAAGGCGTTGTAGCCCACGGATTTGAACAGCTTTCTCTAGCCCCGGACTGGTATTTTTGGGCACTTTTAACTGCAATTTCAGCTTCGTTCGGCGTCAAAGGCGCAAAACAGTTTATGGGGGGCCGAAAATGAGCGACGCAATGCGAAATTTGCAGACAAAGGTTGGCGTCGGCGCTGATGGGTCTTTTGGACCTAATACTGCACGGGCGATTGCCAAACACTTTGGACTGTCTCCAGAACGCGGTGCTCACTTGTTGGGGCAGGCGTCCCATGAGAGCGGGGGCTTTAAAGTAGTGCGCGAGGGGCTGTATTACTCCACGGCTGAGCGCATACAAGCAGTCTGGCCTTCGAGGTTTGCCACTGTTGAGGACGCCGAGCCATACGCTAAAAACCCCTCAAAACTAGCTAACAAGGTCTACTCAGACCGTATGGGGAACGGTGATGAGTCGTCCGGGGATGGGGCACTTTTTTCTGGAAAAGGTTTTTTACAACTCACGGGCAAATCAAATTTCCGTGAGTTTTCGTCTGACATGCGTTTGCCAGGAGTAATGATTAACCCCGACGACGTCGCGACCGAATACGCTTTTGAGACTGCGCAATGGTTCTTCAACAAGAACAAACTGTTTAGGATCGCAGACGAGGGCGTCAACGACGACACCATCAAACGTATCACCCGCAAGGTTAACGGCGGATACCACGGGCTCGAAGATCGAACCGATCAGACAAACAAAATTCACACTTGGTTAATGGACGCGTAAAATGGCTGTCTTTTCAATAAAATCTTTCGGTGGAATCGCACCTGTTGTTCCTCCGCGTTATCTTCAAGATAACCAAGCACAGACAGCCATGAACTGCCCTGTGTTTCAAGGGAGCATCCAAGCCATTGCTGACCTCGGCGCATCGGTAGCAGACCTACCCAAGACAGGTACGATCAAGTCTCTGTACCGCTACGGACAGGACACGTTATCTGACAACAACTACTGGTTTCATTGGCCTGCCGATGTTGACGTGTGCCGCAGTCAAATCGCTGGAGACGTCTCTGAATGGACGTTCTTTACGGGCGATGGTGGCCCTAAAGCCACGTACAACTCTCTGGCTCTCAGTGGCAGTAATTACCCCGCTGCTACACGACCTTTAGGCATCCCTGCGCCTACTGCACCAGCGGCGGCATCCGCTGACACCTTCACGTCTGCAAGTCACTCGGCCACTATTACACTGACGTCGTCTCACGTAGAAAGCTTGACCACACAGTACGGTATTTCGATAAGCACCGTGGCGGACAATGCGTCTGATTACACAGTCGTAACCTTGTCAGGAACCATTACAGCGGCGAGCGTTGTCTCGGCTATTAATACTGCGTTGTCGTCCACAATCACTGCTTCAGAAGAAACAGGCACTGTAAAAATCGACACAGTTGCCACCGGAGCTGCGGCTAAGCTATTTGTGAAGTTTCAAACAGGCACTAAAGCAAACACAGAGGGTACGTTTTCTTATGCCAGCCCAGTTACAGTTGACGGGGTAGTTATTACTCCTCCCGATCTTCAAGCTACAGGTGCGGCGGTTACATCTGCGTATGTCGTAATTACAGATGCTGAAATCACCTCTATCACATCGGGCGACAAAATATTTGTAAGCACTAACATCGGCACCCATGTAGACGACGCAGTCTACACATTTTCTGGAACTCTCACGGCAGCGGCTTTTGCAACGTACTTAGACACTCAGCTTGGTACGCACGTCGAAGCAACCGCTTATGGCTCATCCGTAGTTCTTACCCCCGACCAAAGCGGCACAGGCGCGAGCGGTTCTATTACCTACCGCCGCACAGTAGGCACTGTCGTAACCACTACCATAGAAAACTCAGGGTCTGATTCAGAAAGCCCCGCCAGAATATTTGTTACTCAGACTAATGTGGACGCGATGGAAGGCCGGTATCTGGCGATTGAAATAGATGGCGAAGAACAAATAGTACCTGTGTTCAGCCCCGCCTACACCAGCCAGTTTAGCGCGCTATCTGGTTTTGGTGCGACGGCTGTCAACTACGGGTCGGTTACTCCGTTTGCCGTTGTCACAACCACGTCGGTTGGCACGGAAGCAACGTTACGGATAAGAACAGGTGACTACCCCACACAGGCCACTTTCTCACTGCAACAATCCGTCGGTTACGTCGACGAAGACGATACACTTGAAACGCGCGTCTACACATACACATTCGTAAACAAGGAAAGCGGGTTCGAATTTGAGTCTGCTCCAGCTGAAGCCTCAAATACAGTGGATGTGCGAGACGGTCAAACGGTGTCGCTATCAGGGTTTTCTTCGGTCCCTAGCGGCTACGTTACTAGCCACAAAAGAATTTATCGCGCCGTAAGTGGTGTGTTTCTTTTTGTCTCTGAAATCGCAGCGGCGGATGCTAACTTCACAGATAACGTTAAACCAGATGCGCTAGGCGAAGAGGTTCCTACACTTACATGGTCTGCACCCCCACAAACTTTGACGGGTCTAACTAATCTACCAAACGGTCTTATGGCGGGGTTTAGTGGGCGAGATATATATTTCTGCGATCCGTACCACCCGCACGCTTGGCCTGAGCAGTATATCCAGACTGTGGACTACCCTGTTGTGGGGTTGGGGCGCATGGATACTACTCTGGCGGTTTTAACTAAAGGCACACCGTACCTCATCCAAGGAGCTAACCCGCTCAACATGTCGGTGGTAAAAGCTGACATCGAGCAAGCCTGTGTATCCAAACGAAGCATTGTCAGTTTAATGGGCGGAGTAATGTACGCAGCGCCAGATGGGTTAATGCTCCTTTCCCCCGGTGGTTCGCGCATTGTTACTGAAAACCTGTTTGACTTTGCGCAGTGGCAGACCTTCTTCAAGCCAGAGTCGATCCACGCCTATCAACACGATAACCAGTATATTGCTTTCTACGACAACGGTACTCAGAGTGGTGGGTTTATCTTCGATGTGCGCAGTGGGCAGTTTATCCTGCACGATATTTACGCTGACGCGGGCTACCATGATCTCCTAAGAGACAAGTTGTTCTTAGCGGTTAACGACAGCGGCAACAAAGTCAAACCTTGGGGCAGCGGAAGTACAAAATCTTACATCTGGCGGTCTAAAAAGTTTTCACTCCCACAGGTGATGGGCTTTTCTTGCGCTCAGCTGGAAGCCGAAGCCTACCCCATGACGCTGAAATTCTACCTAGATAACACGTTGTACCACACGCAGACGGTGCAGAACCGCAACCCGTTTAGGCTCCCTGCCAAAGTTGGACGCGACCTAGAAATGCAAGTCGAGGGGTCGAACGAAGTGTTTTCGCTCTCTGTCGCCAACAGTATGACGGAGCTTGCCAGTGGCTAATATCCCCTCAGTATCGTCTCCACTCCCAAGAGACTTGCAACAGTTTATTCAGCGAGTTCGCGAGGCGTTGGACGGAGGCGGGGCGGATGCCGTTGTAACAGCGCGGCAGCTCATCGCTGCGGGAGTAGTAAAAACTACCAGTGGTGGCGGGTTTGCTCCCGTGAACGGACCAATCGAGGCTCCGCGCCCTCCGCGCAATCTAACTACGTCCGGTGCGCTTGCCAATATTATTGTGGCGTGGGCTGCTCCAAATTACAGCGGGCACGCCTATACTGAGGTTTGGGCGCACACATCAGACGTTATAGGTGATGCGGTCCTTGTGGGTATGACAGCGGGCAACAGTTTTGCGCACAACTTAGGTGCAGCTGCCACTCGGTATTACTGGGCTCGAAACGTAAACCAAAACGGTGTTGTGAGTGCTTATAACGCTACAAATGGAACTGAGGGCACGACTGGGCAGGACGCTGCGTACTTGCTATCGGTGCTTTCGGGGAAGGTTACTTCTACTCAGCTTGCCACCTCTCTTGGCACCCGAATTGATCTGGTAGACGCAGACGCCAGCGTAACTGGTTCTGTAAACCAGCGGGTACAAACGGTAGCCACAGTGGTGGGCGATAACACAGCTGCTGTTGCGGTTAATACCAATTCGGTTGGCGGTTTAGAGGCTCAGTACACAGTAAAGATCGACAATAACGGGCATGTCTCTGGGTTTGGCCTAGCTTCTACAACGGTAGATGGGGCGCGGGTTAGTGATTTTATAGTAGCGGCAGACCGCTTTTCTGTTGTTAACCCGACCGAGACTTTCGACATTGGCGTGTCTTTTAGTGGTTCCTCAATCTATAGACGGTACATACAAGTCTCTCTTTCTATCTATAACGCCTACACATATGTAGCGGGGGATACGCTTACCGTGAGAGAGATGGGTGTGTACAGTAGAGAGTATAACATCACTGGAAAGGGCAATATAATCAGCCCAAACCTCGGTTACGTCCTCGAAATCGCACGAACAAGCAACTATCCCGGGACGTTGATCGATTTTCCTGTCCAATCGTCTAGTTGGTTCACTGCAAACTACCCCAACGCAAACGTCGGGATCAACCTAGAGGTAAAATCACCGTTCGTCATCAGCACAGGGTCGACCCAGATTAACGGCGTTGCTGTCCCTGCCGGGACTTATATAGACAGCGCCATGATTGCGGATGCCACAATTAACAACGCGCAGATTAACAATCTGACGGCAGACAAAATTACGGCAAGCCTACTCAACACTGTAGACTTTTACGGGAACACTATCGCGGGTTCCACAATTTATTTAGGCGGCACCATCACGTACACCACTGACTCGGGTGGAAATAACATCGGGATTGCGTCTGTTGCCTCGCCCAAAGTTGTGATGGCACCCACGGGTGCATTCTTCGCAGTAGACGCGTTTACGATTGATAATCCCGGTGGCACCAACGCCGTACCGTTTAGCATTACTAGCGGCGTTGTGAGTATTGACAGTGCGTTAATTAAAGACGGTACGATTACAAACGCAATGATTGGAAACACAATCCAATCTACCAACTACAGCGACGCTAACAACACTGGTTGGAAACTAGAGAAAAACGGGAACTTAGACTTAAACAGCGCGTCGATTACGGCGGGCACTCTTCAATCGACCGACGGCAACTTTGTGATTGATTTGACCAACGGCACAATAACTATATCGGCTTAATTATGAGTATAACGATCACTGATGCAGCAGGAGTACTACGAGAGTTTAGGGTGCATAACCCTTGGAACTTCGCGCGTTTTTATGAAGAAAGTTTAGCCTTGCTCGGTCAGCGCGTAAATGTGGTGTTGGGCGATCTTGTTGCAGACGAAAATGGACCTCTAGTCGTAAGCGATACACTTCTGGCAAACAGCATTCTTGTGAGTTCACGCAAGCAGACTGCCGTAGCGATAACTGCACTCAAAATTGCGCAGCCTTACACTCGAATGAAGAATGACTGCATTTCTCTTTCCGCACGATTTATGGACGAACTGACAGGTACAAAAAACTATACCACGCGTTACCGTCAGATTACGGTTCGAGAGTACCTTGCAAACTTAGGCGGCGGCGCTGCCGACTACATTTTAGAACTCGGGTTGCAAGAGGTCGACCCAGAAACGTTGCAGGTAAACGACATCATCCTTGGGGGTCTGCCAGATATACCAGAGATTACTTCGCATACGGCGATCTATCTTGGTAACGATAAAATCCTTCACCACAGGCCGTACAAACTTTCTTCCATAGACGATCTTGCTACCGCCGACGTCCAGAGGGTCTTTCGTCATGCCAACTAAAACGCTGTATATGAACAAAGTAACCGGGGCGTTGATGATTACCGATTACGTCTCCGACGCTTCTACCCGTGAAGCTACAATGGCGTCTCGCCTAGCTAACCCTAACTCTAATCTGGCCACAATTAATTTCCATACCGACTTTGAGTTCATAAGTGTCCTCGATGAATTGACCTTATCGTCCGCAAGTTTTTCGAGCCAAGCTTTGAGTACACGAGTGTGGAGTACAGGCGGCGGGGGCTGCTGTTAATGGCAACAATTTATGTACCAGAACTTCAAGTTGAGAGTGTTAACGTCGGAACGACCAGCGTTAGTAATCCATCTTTGTTCGTTTTGGAAATTGGGGGCGTTTTGTACGGCGACCAGTACACAGATTCCACAGCAACTTATTCGCGCACAGTTTTTTGTACGTTCGATAGCGCTTCGAGCATGGTTAAACTAACCTGTATATCAGTCGCCATTCGAGCAACCTGTCCTGCGTTGTCTCTAAGCAACGTAAAGGTTTACATCATTGGTTGATCGCATCTCTATAACAACAAGTCGGATTGTAACGCGCAACAGCTCAAATGCTGTGACGTTTGATACCAACGATAAGTATATTAAAACCGTTAGCAGCGGCGCTTTCAAGGTTGGTGGGTTAGCTCGCGGACCATGCCTTGTGGGCTTCGCAGTCGAAAACAACGACCAGTTTTTTGACTACCATCAGAACAAAGGGTTTACCAGTTTACTTAGTCGTCCTGCTACTACTCTAACCCCCGGCACGGCGCTTGCCTTAGAATTCTTTGTCCCATCTCACAACTTTTCTTCGACAACTTATTCTGCAAGTTTTAGCGCGTCTAACATCGGGCAGCTTAACTTTGGCGCAATTAGAATTCCGCCTGCTTCATTATCGGGCGCGTCTATTAATAACAACGGCCAAACGACCAGCAACGTAGTAATGTTAAACCGCCGAGAAAGCCCATCTGACAACTGGAGCTTCGTGACTTCAGGAAAAGTTATTTACCAGACTTTGTATTGGACTGAGAATAGTCTTAACGTTTCAGGCAGCGCTTACTTACTAAACGTTGATCTGCTTAACTTCGCTGCAAGCGGGCGAAGCACATCTTACTACTATCGCCTTTCGGTGTCTTCATCGTGGAACAATACCATGCTGGCGGGCGGAAACTATGCAAACTACGGCGCGCAATCGTACCGAGTTGCTGGGCCTTCAGTGGGACGTCCCCCCGCTGAATTAGACTTGGACGTGACACCATGAGTTTGCGCGTTGATAGCACTAAGATTTACATTGAGAACGCTGCTGGGGATACAAAATTTGATAGCACTCAGCGACTGGTATTTCGGGGCGGAACAAAGACTGGTAGCACCACGATTACCTCCACGCAGTACAGCAAACAAATAAGCCATGGACTGACGTTTGACCCAGACAAGTTTTTCTACAACCTGTTTATCACCATAACGGCATGTAGCGGAAATGGGGTGAGTGACCTAATTAACGTTCGCGTCCCTGCCAACAATCAACTTTTGATTAACTTAGACACAACCTTGGTAAACTCGGTGGTTGACGCGTACTCCCTTGTTTTATCGGCGGCGGTTAGCAAGTCTGAGTTGATTTTTACATACGGAGAACACGGGGTAGCGACACTGGTGTTTCCAGAGTACCGGCCCCCCGGCCTGTCAATTAGCTTTGACTACGAACTTTATCTGTTTCGGTTCAGCGAGTGAGGATAACATGGATTTAACCAATAAAACTATTGACGTTGAGGGGTTGGCTATCAACCCACAAGCTAACGAAACCACTGCTCAAGTGGTGCTACTAACTCAAGTGGCGGCGGGTGTTTTTCAGAAAAGCGATAGCTACGCGCTTGTGCTGGCTGATACCTTTTTATCTGTCGATGACCCCAACCTAATGGTAGAGATAGTAAACATACTAGAGCAGTTGCCATGAAGCTTTTTTGGTCTATGAATACGCAATCTAATGTGTTAACATGTGAACATGTATCGTTTGGTTCGCGGCTTTGTTAGTTTTTGACAACAAGAAACGGGTCGGCGATTGGGTCGCCAATCGGGTAGGTCAAACGACCTCATGGGGCGACTTTTACGCAATGGGCGCTGAGAAAAAAGGTGAACTTGCTGCTGGGGTCGTGCTGAACAACTTCACTCCTTGCAGCGCAACGGTCCATCTTGCGGTTAGCACACCCACGAAGAGCTTGTCGGAGCTGCTGGACCACGCTTTTTTATACGCGTTCAAGACCTGCAAGCTCCGAAGGTTAACTGGGTTGGTAGAGGCGAACAATGCAAAGTCACTCAAAATTATTAAGCGCCTTGGCTTTGTCCAAGAGGGCGTCATGCGTGAAGCTGGCACAGACGGGCAAGACATCATTGTCCTTGTTTTGTGGCCTGAAAATTACCGGAAAGGTCGACTAAATGGGCAAAAGTAATCCAACCCCGGCCCCCGACTACCAACCGCTTGCCGACGCAAGCCGTGCGGCGATGGAAAGTCAAACGCAGTTAGGTAGAGATCAGCTTGCTTTCGCTCGGGAACAGTATGACCGTTCCGCTCCGATCCTTGAGGGTATAGCTAACCAGCAGATGACTGCGCAATCCGAGCAAATGGCTCAAGCTCGAGATTATTATAATTACCAAAAAGACACGTACCGCCCTCTGGAACGAGGGCTTGTAGCGGACGCCCAGAGATTTAATACAGACGCGTACGCAAATGAGTTAGCATCTAAAGCCTCGGCGGACGCAGGTTTGGCCTTTGGTCAGGTCCAAGCGCAGAACCAACGAGCATCTCGTTCAATGGGCGTAAACCCCAACTCAGGTCGGTTTGCTGGTATGCAGAACGCCACAGGATTACAACAAGCCGCCGTTCGGGCTAACGCTATGACAGGGGCTAGAAACCAAGCGCAGCAGATGGGTTACGCACGTAAGCTCGATGCAGCTGGTCTCGGTCGCGGGCTTGCTGGTGCCTCAGCAGCTGCCTACGGCGGCGCGTCCAACGCGGGTTCCATGGCTGGCGGAAACGCACAATCGGCGGGTCAAAACTATATGGGCAACTCAGCTATCGGCGCTGGCACTATAAATGCGGGTTACGGACAAGGTATATCTGGTCTCGGCAGTGTGCTGAACAACTCTGTGAACCAGTATATCAATACCCAAGACAGCACTCTTGGTGACATCGGCGCTATCGCTGGTGCGGGTGCATCTATCTACGCGACGTCAGACGAACGGTTGAAAGACAACATCAGGGAAGTCGGTGTAGACCAACGCACGGCTCTGACACTTTACGAGTTTAATTACAAAGAAGGGTTCGGTGATCCAAAAATCCGCTACCGTGGTGTAATGGCCCAAGAGGTTGAGCTTAGCTACCCAGACGCAGTCTTCACCCGTACAGACGGCGTGTTCAACGGCTACAAAACAGTCGACTACGGTATGCTCGGCATACAAATGAAAGAGGTCGCGTAATGGCACGTAAATCACAGTGGGCGCAATTCGCTGAAAACTTCAAAAGTACTTACGAGATTGGGCAGAAACTACAGCAAGGTTATGCAACCAAACAAGTAATGGACGACGAAAAGTTTATGTCCGAAGACGGTGGCGCGGGGTATGGCCTAAAAGGCGACAACCTCGAAAGAGCGCGGTATAAAGCTCTTGGTGACATCGCCACGAAGTATGGCGACACTGCCGGGGGTTTAGCCAATAGAACGGCGCTTGCTGACTTAAACGCTAAAGACCGTGATAACAGGATAGACGCTAACAACGAGCAGTACACCACCGCGCTGAGAGGTTTGATTGCGCAGAACGCTGCTCTAGCCAACATAAGAAACACCGATTCGGGCACGGGCCTAAACAAGGCTAACACTGCGGACGTACTAGCGATGACGCCTGAGAGGGTTGCCAATCTGCGAGCGGACACCCAAGATGCGCACACTGGAATAGCGAAACAAAATGCTGAAACCGAAGCGATAAAGCTAGCAAACACTAGCACAACAAACCGACAAGGTTCTGCGGACGCAGCTGTTATCGCGGAAAATAAACTAAGATTAGAACAGTTTAGAACCGACCTTACGAACGTAGATTTGCGAGATGCGGCTCAAGCAGAACAGTTTAGAGCGCAAGCGGCACAGTATCGAGCCGATGGTGCAACTGCGGAAGCAAATATAATGGAGACCCACGCGTTTTTAGACTACTCCAATAGATTTTCAAACGGAGAGTTCAAGACAGGCAAAGACGCAGCGGAAGCCTACGTCAATGTGGTGGCTCAGTTCGACCCGATGAAAGCCACGGAACTTAGCAAGAATTACACCGAATCTGAAATTGCCGCGATAGCCAACCAAGGGATAAAGTTTCAGTCGACGGTCTCTAGTTTAGTCCAGAAAAATGATTTTGAAGGTATTCGAGCGTTTTTCGATGAACAGAACGGTGACGCGACTGGAGTTACTCTCGAGATAGACTCAGAAACTGGTGGGGTCAAAATGTTCCAAACCGGTGCCGAGGGCGAGGTCATCCCGATTATGGATGCTCCTAACGCCGCAGAGGCAAGAGCGCAGCTTGAGAGTGTTACAACTTACGGTAACGCTGCATCATACGCAGAGAGTTTGTTTGCCCGCCGCAAAGGTGAGGCGGGGCTTGGGAAGGTTGCGGCTGAGACTGCGGTTCACAACGCTCAAGCGGATGATCTAAAGTCTCAAGACGGGGTGGACAAAGTAGCAATTGAGAAGATGGACGCAGAAATTGCGAAGATCAACAATCAAGTTAAAAACAGCGACCAGGCAGACTCTGAAACAGTTAGACAAGAAGGCTTACAGCGTTTCTTGGGCGGCGACACTTACGCCTACATGCAAGCCGACAACCCCGAGGGAGCTAAAACTCTGCTCCAGACCTTTAAATACCAAACTGGCATGTTGAACATGGCCGCGCTCAAAGAAGGCGGTGTCAGTATGGAAGCTTTCTTAAATATGACTCCCGAAGACCAAAGACAATTTGAGTAGAAAGCGGAAAAACTTATGGCGCTTACAGCAGGACAACAAGCAGCAGTAGACCGTATGAACGGCGGGTCGACGCGGGTAATTGATGATGATGAAGAAAACCAGTCAGTACTAACCCAAGGCCAACGGGACGCTATTGAGCGTATGAACTCGGGTCGTTCTGCGCCTGCCCCACAACAAGACGACGACGCGGGATCGTTTGACCCGTTCGCCAATTACAAACAAATGTACAACATGACGGTTGGTGCAGCCAGCGCTGTTCCAAAAGCTGCGGGGGCGCTAGTAGGGCTGGGCACTTATGTTAAGGGGCTAAACAAGATTGCGGACCCAGTGGCCGAAGGCTTGTACGCGGCTGGTGATTTTATAGACAACACGCTGATGACCCAAGATCAGCTAGATAAGAAAGCCAAACTCCAAACCGAGCTACAAACCGCTGTTCAAAACATGCCTCCTTTTCCAGAAGATGCGTCAGTCGGCGACAGGATAAAGTTTGTCTCTGACTACGTTATAAATCAAGGGGGAGCCGCTGGAACTTTCCTCGCAGAAAACCCAACCCAGATAGCTAACTTCGTTGCTGAAACTATACCTCATATTGTTCTGGGTGGCGCTGTCGGTAAAGGGGCAAAAGCCGTAGCCGTAGGCGCAACGGGTATAACAAAACCTACCAGTTTAATAGGACGCGCAGCAAACAGGGCAGCAAACGCTGGCGCTGGTACGTTCGGTGCCGTCGGTGAAGGTGTGATAGCCGCCGGAGACGTCGGCGCTGGTACCGCGATTGAGCAACGAGCCCAAGGTAACTTCGACTATTCCCCAGACCGGTTGTACGGGCTGTTAGCCGCTCCAACTACGGCCTTGATAGGTCGTGCGGGAAGCAAGTTCTCGGGGATAGCCGACGCCGACAGTTTAGCGACGGGTCTAGCTGCTAACGCAGCTAAAGATTTGGTCAAACTTGGGGCGCTAAAGAAAGTTGCCAAGGGCACAGTCGTCGAGGCTGGAGAGGAATTTCTTCAGAGCGGTACGGAGCAATCATTTTCTAACTTAGCCAACGACAAGCCTGTTTACCAAGACGTCGGTAGTTCAGCGGTAATTGGGGCCGCAACAGGCGCAGGGTTGGGCGCGGGTGTTAACACAGTGTCAGCTTTGCCTAGTGAGACGGGAACTCAGTTGCCCTCGAGCATAGTCGAAGAAGCGGCTCCCTCGATAGAAACCGAACTGGCGGAAGCGCGGGTTGAAAACGAACGGGCTCTCGCAGAGGCAAAGCAAGAAGCCGAGGCAGTCGACACTGCGCGTGAAGCAGCTGCGCCGTCGTTCATACAGTATGACAAATTTGTGGAAGCCAGAGTTAGCCAAGTAGACGCAAAAAACAAACTAGACCTTGAAGACCCAAACTCAGAGATCAGTACGGCGTTTAAAGCGCATTTGAACGAATACAGAGCAAGCGCTAGTCAGGCAGACAAAGCAAAATCGTATAGTGAGATAGGTCTTAGTAAGATAAAAACAGACTTTTTAAAATCTGTTAAGGAAGGGAATACTGACACAGAGGCGGACGCTGCTGCCTACATGGAAGCACTAGACAACTACGCCGCCGAAATAGCAGCCAACCCGCCAATCGCGGAAGACCCAGCGGCCATCGCGGCGAGAGAGCGCCAAGCTATTATAGATAAACCAGTTAAGGGTACGGTCCAAGCTATTGAAAAAGCCGAAGCGTTATACGGAAAAGACTGGGTCGACAGTGGCAAGTATGACGACTTAGCGGCGGTCGTTAACGGAAACAACTACAGGCAGAAAAGCTTCAACGCTGCCATCGACAAAATTGAGAACCCGCCTATAGATGTTAACGCGTCAACAACTACGAGAGAGCAAAAGCTCTTAGCGGTACGTCAGGCTGTCGGGAGAGTGTCCGAAGGACTGACGGGGAAGAACGACAAAGCGGTCTTTGATACGTTCTCCCAAGCTATATTTAACTTTGAGGGGGACAAGTACTTAGAGCAACGCGTTCTGGCAAACAAGAAAGACGGTACTGGGGCTAAGAGCTTTACGCAGTTGGCAAAAGACGCTGGCGTAAAAGACGCATCCTCGGCCAAAACAGTTCTAAAAAGAATAGGCCCGAAACTAGCTGAAGCCCTTGGTGTAACGACAGAACAACTTCCTGCGTTGCTGGCGTCGCTTCGCCCGGTAAACGTAGTAAGCGCCCAAGACGGTGATACTGCTCAACTCGATCAACAATCTGCCGCAGAAGACGCCGACGTTAATCAGGCTGGGGATAACGTTGCGAACGACGAAACTGGTGCGTCACTAGATGCAGTAACTGGCACAAGTGAGGCGGCTACAACTGAACGCGCAGGCGTACTTAAAAACATGAAAGCCGTCGACGCCCCGATCCAAAGAAGTGCAAATTTAGCAGACGCGGACGAGATAACAGACGCTTCCGAAGCCCTCGATAAAGCAGAGTTTGGGGTAGGTGGGGGCTTTGGAACAAAAGCCAGTGCGAACCAAGGTGCCTACGACGGGTTTGAAGATGTAAAAGAGTTTACCAAAGCCCGTTCGAACGAAGTAAACGAGGTCAACGAAGAACGAGTTGAAGCGGCGAAAGTTAATTACGAAGCCCAAAGAAAGGCCATGATCGCCGAATTTGGTGCCACTGCGTTAAAGATGTGGAGAGACGGCGTCTCAGATGGCGGACCCAGTTTTGGCCAAATAAGCACAATAGATCAAGCCGACTGGGTGGGTTCCGTGATGGAACACGCGTCGACTAACGACGACGCTCAGCTTGCAGAAGACCTGCGCAATATAGAAACCTTGTACGACGCCGCGAACGATGGCGTAACTATGGAGAACACTGATGTCCAAAACAACGAAGAAGATGAAGCCAGCGGACCTGATACCAGTACTAAAGGAAGCGAAGGCAGTGGGGTTGAGACTAGGAGCAGCAGAAACACGGATGCTAAACCGCGCAGAACAACAAAGCCAGCAACAGCAAAAGAAGTAACACCGCCTGATAGCAGCAAACCTAAGAGCTTTTCTAGAAAACGCACGATAACTAACGCTACTACTACGTCAAACTTACAAGTAGTTGCGGACGGGCTGTTTGAAGACTTTGTCGCTATGAACGACAAGGACTCGGAGACACTTACAGTCGAACCGGGTGGGATTTACAGCCCCCTCCAGCTACATAAAACTGTCAAAGACGCGTTCCGGGCACTCGGTGGGTCTGTTTCCCTCGAGGAGCTTAAAAAAGCGCAAGGGGTTATTGATCCGAGGGACGGAAAACGGGCTCACTTTATCGCAGAGAACATAAACGTTGGAACTGAAGCGGCGGTTATTGCGCACGAAGTTGGAGTTCACCTCGGGCTAGAGAATAAATTACTTTCTAACAAAGAAGTAGTGGCGCTGTCGCAGGAAGTTAACAAGTGGAGCAGCCTAGACGAAACCGCTGTCGAACGGCAAATACATGACGCCGTAGTGGGACGGATCGCTTTTGCTCGTATGCATGGGCTGGTCGAGGAACAGGTGCCTATTGAGATTATTGCGTACGCCGTTGAAGAGGCTGTAGCGCGGGGGGTTACGCCAAGGGCAGACGAAATAGCCAATGCAGCTGGGTGGCTGTCTAAAGTTCAAGACTTTTTCTCAGAGTTAACTAACCGATGGTTTAACGACAAAAACCCTGATCCGTTTTTTGGTCTTCCACGAGGCTCCGATCAAGCAATCTTTCAAGCATCAGAGCTTGTTGCCCTTGCCCAAGGCGCTGCTCAAAGTGCGATGCAAAAGGTTGCTGTAGAAAAAGGTGCTGTGTCGAAAAACAAAATTGACGTTATGGCTTACTACGCGAACACCTCAAAAGCAAAAGTTGCGGCAAACATCAATAATAAACGCGCCGTACTGTTTGAAACTAACGATCAAGATGAAAAAGCCGACCGAGGTGCAGAGTTTTTTCTATGGGGTGATGATTCGAAATTTGGTACCAAAACAAACATTAGTACCGAAGCAAATTTTGATTTTCCCGGCGACATGGCAATGGCCGTGTACGGTGACGTAACTACTGATGAGGGAGTGGCCAGTCCAATATTGACAGTTGTCTTAGACAGAGCAGAGTATAACAACGCGCCCGGTGAATTTGTGCCTAACACCTACCTGCTTACGATCATCGGCCCAGAAGGCAAAGTTGTCGAAGACATAGGAATACCCGAAGATTTCGACATCACTACGACTAAAGACATTGACGGGGCTGATTGGGTTCGTTTGGAAGGTGTCCGTCACCGAGACGTCGTTCGTGTACTCACAGAAGCCAGACGGCGCATGACACGTTATAATAATGGTCGAGTACCTAACATTGTGTACAACCGCGTAACGGGTGCAGCCGCTGCTAACACAAACACTGGCCGAGTGGGTTCCAAGACCGACAAACAATTGTTCAAACGGTTCTCGTTCAAGGATCAGACGTCGATACCAGCTGTTAAGAAGAAAGCTAACCGCGAGTGGGTCCGTGATAATATGGGTGGTGACGGCGCGGTCGACATCTATGACAACACGGTTGAAATTGCTAAACAAGCGGCGTCCTCGCTAAAGTTTGTCCACAACATTGTTCGTGATGCACGAAAAGATATGCCGAGTGTAGGCAAGTGGTGGGACACAATGATCGCCGCAGACGTTACCCGGAACGAGATCAAGCAGTCGTTCTCTGACGTGCAAAAACAGGTTCGTGCTCTAAAGAAGGGCCGTTTGGAAACGGTCAACAAGTTCTTAGGAGACTCTACATTTAACCAGAAGTGGGGCTACGACCCTAAAGTTTTCCACCCAGATTTGTTCAGTAAAAAGACAGTCGCTGTCGATAAAGTAGCACAGGTACAGTTTAACCGTCTTAGTGAAACTGAGAAAACACTCGTCGCAGACATCTTTGCGCACGGCGAGCGGATGCGTCAACGGAAAGTTGCACTCGCTAAAAAGTTAGGGGTGTCCGCCAAGTTCTTTAACGACTCTTCGCTGGAAGGTCCGTATTCTCCGCTAAAAAGATTTGGTAATAACGTGGCAGAACTCAAGTCTGCTAGGTACATGGCAGCTGAAACAGCTGCGGAGGCTGAAGGCTCTACAAAAGCTCAAAAAGATTTGTTTGAAAAACTAAAGTCCGACGGCGACCATTACGTCATAAGTTTCTTTGACACGAAAGGTGCCGCAAAAGCATTTGTCGACCAAAACAAAAAGACCTTTTCTTTCAGCCAGACTACAAAAAGGGCTCCTAACTTAGAATCCGACCGGGTCTCAAACCCAGAGGTTTACGAAAAGGTCATGGCTGCTTTGGCTGCTAACGACAGTTCTAGTATGGACGCTAAGTCTAAAACTGCGTTTCGTGAGATGGTGCGAGACATGTACTTCCAGTCGATGGATGAGCGTAGCGCTAGAGTGTCTGGGGCGAGACGTCTGAACCGGGCAGGGTACGAACAGAACATGGTCCGGTCGTTTTTAAGTCACGCTAAAGCAGAAGCTGGCCTCATTGCCCAGATGGAAAACGGTACTGAAATAAATACGGCTCTCGCTGAAGCTGCTAAAGAGGTTAAGATAAACGGCAACCGTGATGAGGAAAGACAGCGGGTCTTTAACACGATTACGAGCCACTACCAGAAAGTACTAACGCGCAGCGACACACCGATCCAAGACCGTATAGCGACGGCGAACTCGGTTTACATGCTGCTTACCAGCGCCGGGTACCACCTCACAAACGCAACGCAGCCGACTATGGTTACAGTCCCTCGTATCGCCGGAGACTTTAATGACTACAGCGGTACTTGGAGCGCGTTGTTCAGGGGCTATAAGGTAGCTCTGTCAGCTTCTAAGATAGGTTTAAACCTAGAAACTGAAATTAATTTCGACAAGGTTCCGGTTAAATACCACTCCTTGCTCAAAGAACTACAAGACCGTCAGATACTAGATCAGGGTATGGAAGAGGATGGAGCGTTCGACCGTTTTAACACGGGCTGGGAAGGGCTTAACAAAGCTTCTGATGTTCTGGGGACTACCACTCGTAAGCTCTATAATGTCGCCAAGTTTGTAGAATCACAAAACCGTATTTCTTCTGCCATAGCAGCGTACGACATGGCTTTGTCTAACCCGACGGCCAACACGTCTAAAACGCTAAAGAACTCACCAGAAGGACGCGCACAGCAGTACGCAATAGACGTTGTCGAAGACACCCAAGGTAACTTCTCGGAGTTGGACGCCCCACTTCTTATTAAACAACTTAGCTCTGTCAAGCTTGCGGTACAGTACCGCAAGTATCAGTTGCTGATGGCGTGGCACTATACAAACGCGTTTAACGAAGCTTTTAGGGGTGATACCAAAGAAACTAGAGCAGCTGGCAAACGAATATTAGGTTACTCTTTAGTCCACGCGGCGATGGGTGCTGGCGTTGTTGGTGTGCCGGGCGCGTCTCTGGCTTTCTGGGTGTCGACTTTCTTCAACGGTGGCGAAGACGAGCCACAAGATTTAGAGCGATGGATCAAAGAGCACATCGACGACGGGTTACTGGGGGATGTGTTATCGAAGGGCATGTTTACAACTGTCGGGCTCGATTTGACCACTAAGTTATCTCAAGACAAGATAATGAGTCCGCTGCCATATGTTGACTTAACGCCGGGTGCCGCTGGGGCATCCGACTTAATAATGGGCTTGGCTGGTCCGTTTGGGACTACGGCCACTAACTTTTTCCGTGCTTGGGAATACTTTGCACAGGGCGATACGTTGAAGGGTATAGAATACTCTACACCAAAAGGCATCCGAACTGCGGTCGAAAGCTATCGTCTGGGCACCGAAGGGCTAACTACCAAGAGCGGCGTAACGCTCGTGAAACCCACAGAGTTTGACGTAACAAGTCTTTTGGTAAACGCGCTGGGTTTACCAGCGACAGAGGTCAACAAGATAAAATGGACCAGAGGACAGCAGTACGAACTGACACAGTACTTCAACAAGGAGTCTTCCAGAATCCGCAAAAACTACATCGAAGCTACTAGAGCTAGAGACCGCGACGGCCAAGCCGAAGCTAGGGAAGCGTTTCGGGAAAACGAGAAGGCCAAAGCTAGGGTTCGTCCGTTCTTCAATAATACTCGAGGCGTTCTGGCAAGACAAAGCATGAGTGAGTTGATGAAAGCCCCCAGAAACAGATCAAGGCTCGAGCGTAAGGAACAAAACAAACTTAAATAAACTTGTTCACTGACCAGACGTCTCTCTCCCTAGTCGTCTGGTAAACTGCCCTCCATTAGTCAGGTTTCGCACTGCTTTTGGGGGGCTTTTTTTATTTGTGACGAATAAATGACTAACGGCCTTACTAAATAATTGATATTAAATAGATTTGTGTACCGGCCGCGGGTACCACCAAACAACTTACAAAATAGCATAAAGTTATAAGATAAAGGGTTTTTTCCTTATTTATAGAGTTTTAATCTGTTTACACGTAAACATAATAGTGACCGGTGCGACGCGTTTTGACATTCAATGACGAATAAAGTACGAATAGTTCGTCATTTGTAGGCGGGGTAAACTAACATGGCGTCTATCAAGAAACTAAAAACAGGCATGTGGCAAGCACAAGTTCGAATGGACGGTGTACGCGCGTCTAAGACCAAGCCAACAAAAACAGAAGCTAAAGACTGGGCTGCTGCAAAAGAGCATGAAATTAAAACCTCTGTCGTGGTTAAGACGACGTCGTCCACTTTTGGAGAAGCAGCGCTCCGCTACGAAATGGAATTTAGCCGTGGTAAAAAAGGTGTGAAGTGGGAGCAAGGACAGATCAGTCGGTTACTCAAGATGCCAATCGCTAAGATAAACATACAGAAAATCGAGCGTTCTGATGTCCGTTCGTGGAGAGATGCTCGCCTTAAAAAAGTTCAAGGTTCCACAGTTAACCGAGAGTGGAACTTGCTGTCGCATATATTTTCAACTGCCAGAGACGAGTGGGAACTTATCGAAGCTAACCCGATGACGGGGGTGAAGCGGCCAAAAGAAAACCCACCACGGGATCGTCTTATATCAGACAGCGAGATTGAGCAGATTTGTTTAGCCGCCGGTTTTGATGAGACTACGACGACGACGGTACAGGGAGAGGTGTGTGTTGCGTTTCTCTTCGCGATTGAGACCGCCATGAGGGCAGGAGAGATTTGTCAGATGGTGTGGGGTAACGTCGACACTGAAAAACGAACAGTGTTCTTACCCTCAGAAATTACAAAGAACGGTAAGAAAAGAACAGTAGCGCTTTCTGCACGGGCGGTGGAGTTACTGGCTTTACTGCCGCCTACGAACCGCGCCACATGCTTTAGGTCAAACAGTAAACAACTGGATGCCACCTTCAGAAAACTCAAAAGTAAGACGACCGTAGTTGACTTGCATTTTCACGATACGCGCCACGAAGCGATTACGCGGCTGTCCAAGAAGCTACCTGTGCTGGCGTTGGCCCGAAACGTGGGGCACACGAATATTAACCAGTTGATGACTTACTACAACGAAGACGCCGAAGACCTCGCGAAGCTCCTAGAATAAGTCCGCTGGGTCTAGCCGAATTTGGTTACCGATCCGCTTACACTTTAGCCGACCGGACTTGACCATGCGCCGCACGGTTTCTTCGCCGCAGCCTAATCTTTTCGCTGCGTCGCGAACTGTTATTAACTTCACCTCAACATTTGCGCCCACGTGGTCGCTTATCAAAGTTTTTAGAGACGCGATCTCAGCCACCAGTGGTTCAATTACCGCCCTGATTTCTTCTTGAAGTGCGTTCATACTACTTCCTCCTTTTCCCCATCCCAGAGTTTCCCGTCGGCGACTTCTCGCTCGAGCATCTCGAACAGGTACCCAATTTCCTCCAGCTGCTGCTGAAGACCGTACCTTGTCCTGCTCGTCGCTTCGGTCGACATGCCATGCAAGCGGTGTCTGATAGTCTTTCTTATTTGTGGGATATTGCTCATTCTCAGCCCTCCGCTCTTGGTAGATTGTATTTTGACATTATCTGCGTAACGGTCAGTGTAGATGACTGTACGCAGTGGGCTATATCAGCCACGTCGAGTTGTTTAAGTAGCATCCGGTTTATCAAACTCGCTTTGGCAGGCAGTGGGTAGTATTTCTTTAGCTTTTCGTTGTAATTTATGCGGTCAAGCGCTGGCGACCCACCAGCCTTGGGTAGTGCTAGTCCCGCTTCTGTTTGGGCGAGTAAAAGCATTCGCCGCCCCAGTTCTGCTTCCTCGTTTTCAGTCATCCTGCTTCCTCCTCTGCTGGCACGAGCGCGAGGGCTTTGCCGAAATAAAGTTTATTGAAGTTCAACTCGTAACAACGGGCCTGACCCGACGGTACTGTCGACCCTTGGCCAATATACATACGTGAGCTAGACGACCCGTCTGCTTGCACCATTAGATAACCGGCACGGTCTAGTTCGTCGCGTATCGCGGCGGGAGCTACACCAAATTCTTTGCACCAATCCGAGATAGATTTTACTGTAACAAAAGCCTTTTGGCTTTCGGTTGCTATCCGGCCAACCGCAGGGGCGCGAAGTGGAAACGCCGTGTCTTCCTTATTTGCGTTCGCATTGCCCATCCGTTTTGTGACGATGAGACGGCCCTGCAACGTCGCGATGAACGCTGCTAAATGCTCGGCGATGTCTGTATTCGTTTCACGTCGACCTTCGCGCAGCTGTTTAACTTGACCCTCCGCCCACTTTTGCATCTTGCCCACGTCGAACGATATAAGGCCAAGCTTCTGTGCGATCTTAGCTGCGACAATGGCGGTGACGATAGTATCGCGGTAGAAACGTTCCTTATTATCCTCCTCAGATTTTGGATTAAACTTGACCCGCGCAGCCGCCAGCTGACGACGGACCCAGTCCATGTTTTTTATGATGAACCTTATGTACGGTAGACACGCTTCGCCGTAGACGTGGTCCATATGGTTTTCTATGAACGTCTGCGTGACGTCTGGGAATACTCTGGAACGGTAGTCTTTTGGCAGAGAGACCTCGAAGAAACGAAGCTGCGTTGCCTCAACTCTATACCCCGCTGGGAGTTTGCTTATGCTCTCCAAGATGCTGTCGTTACTTGTGATGAACGAGTTCTTGAACCACTGACCGCCGACCGTAGCAAACTTACCGCTAGTCCCCAGACGCTCTTTATCTCGACCGTTGGCTAAAGCATATCCAGTGCGTGTTAGTTCGTCTGGAGTTCTGCCAGAAAACTCGTCTAGCAGCATGGGCATAGACCCCATTATGGCGATCCTTTTTATCACCGCGTTCAGTGTGGAACCTTGCTCCCCCGTCTGACGCTCCATCAACTCTGGGTTGCCGAAAAACCCGCAGGCTATCTTACACGCCGTCGACTTACCCGTACCGCCGAACCCTGTGAAAGCCAAAGGCAAACCGTGCCAGTTACTACTGCCCATTAGTTCAACAAGGACTGACCCCATCGAGTGACAGAGAGCGAACTGAAACGGCTCTGCGTCCTTGCGGTTGTAAAGTGTGTCGATGTTTGCGACCCATTCGTCTAGGGTACCGCTCCGGCCAAAATCAACAGAGATGTCTTGGGGAACGCCGTCGTCACACAGTACTCTGACACTACTGTCATGCGTAATCATGTTGGTGCCCATCACAAAGCCGCTGCGATCAGGGAGCCACCCGAATTGTCCGTAGGTTTTTGTTTCAATTTTCCACGCTTGAAGCGTTTCTATTAGGTTTTCTGCAAATTCTGCCATGTCGGGCCTCCCGTTTTTTGTTCGAAAAAGAAATACTTCGTGTGCTGCTAACGTTTTTGCCATCAGATCGGTGGATGCTAATTCGGATGTCGGCATGAAAAAATCACGCCAATCGCCGTTCTTCTCAAGGGCTTTCCAGTGGATAACCCACGTACCTTCGGCGTCTTTGATGCGGTTGAGCGGGTAGATGAAAGAACGGCAGAACGGTCGCCACTGTGGTACGCCGTCGGCGTCGACGATAGCCCGGCTGAGAGCGACACCGTTCCATTTCCAGCCACTTGCTGGCCAGTACGGTATGTTCTCGCCCTCGATGACAGCCCCCCCACCCGTCGTCGGTGCTGCCGCTGCCGCAGATGACGTCGTCGGATCAACTTCGACGGGAGCGAAACCTTTGGCCCGAGCCCCGTCGATCATTACTTGTATATCGTTGAGTGTCTCCTCGGACGAATAATCGTCGAGTGTGTAGCGCCCCGCCAAAGCGATTATCTCTTCGTCGGTGTTGCCCTTGGACACGTAGCTTGCGACAAGCTTCAAAACATTGTCGTGCCAGTCGTCGCCTGACAGAGCTGCGGTAGACGCGGCGACGCGGTCCAGTTTAGGAATGCTTTCTATAACCCCGAACCCAGAAACAGCTTTAGTTTTTATCTCGTTGTCGTCGATGAAGTCCTGGAGCGCGGATCGGATGACAGCCACCGAGTAACGCGGTCCAGCTTTGAGTAGTTTAACTTCGCGTGGCTCACCGTACTTGCGGTTGTACAATCCGACGGGGCGAAGCACACGCGCACTGTCTGTGTCGACCTGATTGTCTACTAAAATGCCTAGATGAGTCGTCACTTTTCTTTTGAGTAAAGCCAACTCATTCCACGTAGCCGCGTCCATTTCTTCTTCAGTGTGCAGGTATGTATGGTAGCCGCCCCCGCTGTCCACCACGCTGGGCGTCAGGCGCAGAGCTTTTGATAGAGTAACGATACCCGCGATGGCTTCTTCTTTGGTTCCGTAGTGACCAACTTTGTCTTTGACGTCGTAGTCATCAAACAGGGCTCGGGACGCAACTACGTTCTCCTTCTTGCGGATAACATCTTTACCGTCTTTGTCTTTGTACCAAGGGCCGAAAGTGTTGACCGCAAAATACGCAGTCATCCCCGGCCCGTCGATCTCTACAGCAGCTGCGGCGGCGTCGTCGACCGTCTCGTAGCTTCGGTGGCTCCACCTAGTTTTCCCGTGGGCAGTCTCCTCGAGCAACCCGAGGACAACCGTTCCAGTCGTTGGTAGAACCCACTCTAAAAATTCTAGTGTGTTCATAATATACCTAAATGCTTACGCGTTAACAGATTGGGTAGCCGAAGTTGCCCTCGGCTACCGTTGAGTTTGTCTGTTAACCCGCCTCGTCGAACTCTAGCTCGTCGAGACCGTCCAAGATAGCGTTTTGGTCCGTAGTTTCTTTGACCACAGCCACTGCTGGAACTGCCTTGGGGACAGAAGCAACCGCCTTTGGAGCAGGAGATCCCATGTCGAAGTCGTCCTCTGCGGTTGGTGCAGGGGCAGGGGCCATAAGTTCAGTGGCAAACCCACCCGCATCGGAGTTGAACCCGCCGTCGATAACTTCAAACGCAGAGCGCTGCTTTAGTTCAGCCAACTCGATGACCTGCACCTGACGCAGACGAAGCGATACACCACAGCCACGGGTAGGCTCGTATGTAACCAAACCGACCAGTACGTTAACTAGAGAGCCTGACGTCAGCAAGAAGTCAGAGGGCATCTGTTTGTTATTCGCGTCGAACTGCTTTGGCGGCTCAGTAAGCTCAGTACCGAATTTGCCCTTCAGCTTTGTCTCGATCATAAACATACCGTTGTCGTCGAGCTTGAAGACTTCAGCAGCCTTCGGAAACGAGTCCCACTTATCGTTCTTAGTGGTCGTGTAGTGCTCTTTCATGCTCGAGTACAAGCTGACCGCCTGTGCCTTGGTTAGCATTAAGGTCATTGAGTATTCTGACCCGTCGTCCGTCGCAGCGCAAGGAACAGTACGGCCTCGCTCTCCCGCGCTCGAGTCAAACTTGTAAGTTTGATTTATCTTTGGGTACATCGCGGTTACGTCAGAGATAATAAGTGTCGTGTTTTTGTTAGCCATGTTGGCCTCCTATGGGTTTAATTTAAAGTAAATCCGTCTGTCACCGCGAAAGCTGAAGCTGTGCGCGTGGACACTTTCTTGAGTTCGTCAAGCTCACCGTCTTGTAAAAAACGTGTGACCCTAAACGAGAGTGAGGTTCGATTGTTGCTCTCCACCGTGTCGATCTTGGTGACAACATTGGATAGCTTCTCGCCTCTGCTTACGACCTGCTTCTCATAGTCTCTAAGTGCTCGTAGAGAAGTGGCCGGTACAACTAACGACAGCGTGTTTGGGCTGTTTAACTGTATAAGTGAGAGTTGACTAAACTCTCGACAGCGTTTGCCGCGTTTGCCGTTAGGTGTAATCTTGGAACCCCACTGATTGTGTGTGCAGATTGCGCACTTTTTCGCCTGTGGGGTCTCTGTATCTGCTGCCGGAACGACGCCGTCGTCGGAGTGGCACATGTGCTCATTCTCGTTGGTGTAACAGGTACGAGCGCTGGTTACGCCCGATACTACTACAGCCTCGATAGGTAGTTCCCCAAAATCCAGCATCATTTGCGCCTAAAGTTCACAACTTGTGTTTCGCTCCAGTTAGTACCGGGGATAAGATCGTCGTGTTCTTCGCGGAACTGCAATGCGCCTGTCTTGCTCACACGGACATCCGCAAGCTCCCAAGCGTCATGCTCTTTGATGTAATTAGTAAAAACGTCACGATCTGCTACGGTGGCGGACGAACGTGTCGACCTGTAAGCAGTCCCAAACTCACGTGAAGATACGTTGTCGATGCCCCGGTCGTCGAAACGACGAAGGAACTCGATCTCTATGCCGTCCTGTTTGCTCTTGTCACCAGCGTCGTCCAGCGTGTAATCCGCTTTGCGTTTAGCGCGTCTGTCCCGCAATTGGATGAAAAACTGTAGTAGCGTTTTGTCGTCCAGCTTTTGTACTTGTGCCATTTATGCTCTCCTTTTTGGCAGTCAGCCACCTGTCGATGTCTGTTTCGTCCCACCTAAAGACCTTGGGTGAGACTTTGATTGGTTCGGGGAAGCTGTGCTCTCTCCTCCGAAACGAATGTAGGGCACCTTTAGTGATGCCTAGCTTAGCCGATACTTCGGTTGGCTTTAGTAAATTCATTGTGTAATACCTTCTTACGTGTTCACATGTAAACACATTAGTTTTTCTGGTTCAAGGCGTCAAGCGATTACGCGATGTGCTTTTACTTCATCGAGGAGCGCACCTTGCATCTTCTGCTTTTTACGGAGCCTCGCGTAGATGCGTTTCTCGACTGGAGTACCTTCCAAACAAATAATAAAGTTGTTCATCTTCTGCCCCGGTCGATTGATACGACCGTTAGCTTGTTCGAAAGTCTCGTTCGATGTGATGCAGCTGTACCAGATTATTGTGCTGGCTGCGGTTAGTGTTAGCCCGTGAGACATAGCGGCTGGCTGCGCAACTAAAACCCGCGGTTCATCGGACTTCTGGAACGCTCCAAAGATGCGGTCACGTTCTGTCTTACTTACACCGCCGTGGATAACCTCGACTGAAAACGTTTTGCGTAGCTCGGCTGCTACCATCTTAACCGAAGAGACGAACGGGACGAACACGATCACCTTACCCTGAGCTGATTGAATAATAGCTCGGGTCTCCTCCACGCGAGGCGACGTCGGGATCGTAACTTCTGTGCCATCGGTTGCGTAGACAACACCACATGCTATCTGCACCAGCTTAGCCATCTTCACAGCTTCGTTTACCGCTGTGATTTCACCTTCATCTGCTTGTATGCTGAGGCGTGTAAGCATCTCTTTGTATGCTTTGTTCTGCTCCGGCGTCAGCGTCACCGCCCTCGTCTCGTACATAAGCGGGGGTAGATCGAGGCACTCATCTCTGGTGAAGCGAACCGACGGCTGCATCACATCCTTAACGATCTGTGTGGCTTCGGGTCTGGCTACCCACTGGAACTGCGATAGCTGCTTCATCACTGTGCCCTTGAACCTGTTAAAGTATGGCGGCACACTGGCAGGGTTTATAAGGCGACACTGTGCCCACGCATCAGTAGGCGAATTTGGCGTAGGCGTTCCTGACATACCCCAGCAAGACCGAGGTTCTTTGTGCCGGTTGACTACCAAGTTGATCTGCTTCCAACGTGTCGTCCCAGCGTTACGGGCACACTGCGCTATCTCGTCGACGATCACTAAGTCGATGTCGGTCCGCGTCTTTAGGTGGGGCTCGAGGATGCCAACACCGTCGTGGTTGACGATGTACACGTCGAAGTCTTCTTTGAGTAACTTGATGCGTTTATCTTTGGAGCCGTGCAGAACAGCAAACGTGAGGTGTGGGAAATGGTTGAACAGTTCGTCGGCCCATGTGCGTTCTAGCGTAGACAGCGGTGAGATGATTAAACACTTGTTTAGTAGCCCGATACTTTTGAGGTAATCGTAAGCCCACAGGGACGCCAGAGACTTGCCAGTACCCAGTTCACTGAGGTTAAACGCGCGACGGTGCATAGACAGAAAAGCTGCTGCTTCCTTCTGAGCGTGGAACGGCGTGAAGCGCCCCGGCCAATCGTAGTAAGTCCTGATGGGGGCAGGGGCTTTGTAGCCCAAATTACGCAGCAGTCGGGTCTCTTCGGTGCGGTGTGGCACTGCAACCAACGATGTACCGTTAACTGTAAATGGTTTAGCGGTTGGGACTACGTTTAAAACTTGGGTGGAGTCTCGAAGCTTTAGCACCAGCGCTTTCTTCTCCTTCACTATTAGCATGGTTTACCTCCTCGTCGATCTGTCTGATGCGTTCATCGCAGATGTGTTTGATTTTCTCGTAATCCATTAGCCGCTCTCCCGGCTTGTCCCGCAGGATGCGCTTAATAATATCGGCGTCCCAAGGGTTCAAATTATACTCCAGCCATATATCCCACGGCTGGATGTTTCTCTTTGAGTAGTCAGACTTGCCGATGTTGTAGTGTCGCGTCATGTCTTACCTTTAGTGTACATGCCGGGTGTCTTCCCCCGCCAACCTTTGTTGGTCTTCGCACTAACTACCCGTGTGTTCCCGTCGGTGGCGCTGCCGCCTGCGTCCAGGGGGACGACGTGGTCGACGTGTTTACCGTCGCCCTTCTTAACTTTGCCCTTAGCAACGGCGTGACGACGGGCTTTGTTCTGGGCAACACGTTTTTTCATAACGTCTGGCCGAGCGTTGTACGCTTTTTTGGTAGCAAGTTCTTTCTTAGATGATTTGACCATCAACCTTCTCCATTATGGCTATTACTTGTTCGACGTCGTCGACGACATGTGCTAACCCGTAAGCACGTGTAATACCGTCTATTTCACGTTGCTGGTTAGGCGTAACGTTCTTTATTTTTCCCGGCGCTTTCGTTTCGAAGGCCATGAACAGACCCTTGTAACACACCAGAATGTCTGGGCACCCGACGCGGCCCATCCCGTTGGACACTGGCATGTAGTACCAAGCACCGACGGATTGAAGGTATTCTCTGACCTTCTTTTTTACTTTGCCTTCTGGTGTCATCGCCATCAGTTAAACCTCAAGCCGCCCGACATCTATAAAGTCTCCATAAATCTCAATATAGCTCTCAAGCCTATGTAGTAACTCGTTTTCTAGTGGTGTTACCGATTCTTTATGCGTCCCGTAAGCATGTAGTTCTACGTTATTCATGTCGATTAACTCAGTTTTGTCTCTGCTATTTATACTCACTGTACTGTTCATTTCTGCCAGACCTATAGTCGCTGGCGCTCTATGTTGTTATTTCCCGCAGTACTCACACAAGCTGAGCCCCACGGGGCACCAATTCTTACAAAGGCCACTCGGCTTAGGTAGCCACTTGTCGTCTTTGTAAGCCATGGCAACTCGGCTTAATCGGGGCATAAACTCATTCCATATCTCGGGTAACTGTGCACGTGTGAACACCTCTTTGTCAAACTTTTCTACTTTCAACCAGATAAAGCCAGTCACCACGTTTTCGATCCAAGGATACATGGCAAACGCGAGAGCGGCGAACAGCTTTAATTGGTCGTTGTCGGGCCTGTGTTTACCTGTCTTCCAATCTAACAAGTACGCAGTCTTTGAGCCGACTACACCGATGTCTATGATCCCACGCACCCAGACGTCTTTTGCCATCCAAGTGGTGGATCGGAAGTCTTTAGTAAGCGCGACACGTTCTTCGACAACACGCTTACCTTCGTAGTTTTGTATCTTCAGCACGTAGCGCTCGTACTCTGCCATCTCAGGAGGTAGTGGTGTCCTGTCTCGGGCAAACAGTTCGAGCGCCTTATGCACTTTGTTACCCCAACGGGTAGCTTCGGTCTGCTTTTCGACAACTTGCTTAGTAACGCGCGTGAGTTGGAAGCGCTTTGGGCAAGTCTCGAAAGCTGTTAACGCAGAGTAACTCCACGGTTTAGTTAGTTCCAAGGCGGTAGTCCTTTATCTTCAAATATTTCGGTATCCACGATATCCCAAAACTGGGCCAGTAACTCAGCTCTCATCTCCGTGTCTATCCGCGCTGTCTTGCGGGTGTCGCGGTAAGCGTCCAAGAACAACAGTCGGCGACCTGCCCACCCGTGTTCCAATTTAGCTACCCACTGCAACCGCTGGTGGTAGTCTGCTTCGCCGTGCAACTCTATTGCTTTGGCTACGGCCCTGCCGGACCGTTCTCGTCGTTGCTGCTGCACAAACCTGCCGTTTACACGGCGTTGGAGTTTCTGCACCTGTTCCCACGCCAAGTCTTGTTTGGAGAACGTGTCGCGTAGTTCCAGTAGATACTTCGTAAAGCCTTCCGTGTCGTGGGCGTAACGGTATATTACTGGTCCTAGGAACTCATGCGCTTTTGGTAGTAGAAAATTAAATTGGTTCTCTACAAAAGTCTGCATGTATTTGTCCGCGAGGTGCATCCACTTCTGCACAGAGTGCGGGTTTTTTTCCAAGAACGTAGTGCAACTACGCAACTCGTCCTCTGTTGGAAATTCAAGTGGTTCTTTGTGTGGGAATAAGCCCATTTATCGTTTTCCTATTTCGTGAAACAAAGGCTGTGTGGTCGGTACATTTTTCTAAGCACCCTATAGTTAAGCCCATTTCGCTTCTATTATGTTCTGTCGGGACAAGGTTTCCCGGTTTTATGTGACGGGGTCGCTTCACAGAGCTACAATTTGAACCTCTTGGTTCGTTCGGCCACGGTTGCGCTTGCAAGAATGTTGCGTCTGCTGGCGTTTTATAATCCACCGCTATGTACGGCGAGGCTTGCTTTGCGATAGACCAATACATCGCTTTGTGCCTACAGCCGCCGCGCGCAGCTGCGTCGTCTTTACGGTTTTTCCACTGACTGCCCGTCGGGATACCGGGAATTGAGCGCCGTTTTGTAGATACTGTCTCTTCCGGTGCGACGTAACGCGCGTGACATGTTCGTCTCGTAATATCTATTGCTGTACTCTGCGTACTTACTTTTGCGCGGGGCCAAAAAACCTCGATCTTCAGTACGTGTGCTGTTCTATTCATCTGTAATTCCCCCCAGATTTACATTTATTTAGAATCTGTTCTGTACGTGTTTATACGTATGTAACACAAAGTGCGCTCACGTGTAAACACACGAACACAACTAAACGTAGTCGTGTAGTATTTCTTCGATCACTTCGCGATTAGTGTCGGTAACTGTGTAACGTCTAGCGTTGCCGCGTGGCTGCGTTACTGGCATTTTCGTCAGACCTCCACAGTCTACCAGCTTTCTTGTAACCGCGTGGACAGTACCAAGCCTGTGGAGTTTCGCCGCTGAACTGAGCTCGAATACTGAACCCTCTTCGTTATCGTAAAACCACTGAATGATGGCAATGGCTCTCGGAGTTCGGTTGGGAAACGGCTTGGCGTACCACCCACCGCCGTTGTTCACGTGCATATAGCTACGGTCGATTGTGGCTTCGTGGGCCAACAGGGCTTGTCCATATTCTTGTTCGGTCATTTTGCATCTCCATACGTTTGTGCTATGTCGCCTTCGCTCCATGTGATTAGTTCTGGCCACCACGTTGGCGGCGTCCTCATTATGTTTTGCACCGTGTCCAACGTTGTTTGAGCTGCTGCCTGGGGAACGACGTAGACGAGTTCGTCGTGGACCATCAGGGCGGGGTTTAACCCAGTGACCGCTTGTACAGACAATGCGTTGTCGGCGATCACGCAGCGGGCGAGGTGCTGGACGATGTTCTCCACCATCTTGCCCCCGTAGATTGACGCCTTGGAACGCTTATGCCCGTAGACGATCTCGTCTTTGTCAAACTTCTCGTTGTGTTCTTTGCGCAGGTCGGGGTATCGGATGAACCCTTTCGGTGTTTGAAGTCCTGTCGGTGTTGGATGCACCATGCCCCAAGGGTCGATGGCGGCTCCCTCTGAACCGCGCATCATACTAGGCAGAGCGTCTTGGCACTTGCCCCACCCTTGCTTTATCTCTCGGTAGTTAGAACGCCATTGCTCTACGATGGTCTCACTCTCTTGTTCAGTGATGTCGACGCCGCCCATAAGCCTAGCAACTTTCTGGAATGTCTTAGGCGCTGCTTGAAAGCCAAGCCCTAAGTGAGCAACCTTACCCACCTGTCTCTGTTCTTTAGTCACCTCTGCAAACGGCACGTTGTACAGACGGCTGGCAAAGTCTTTGTATAAGTCAGCTTTCTCTGGGTCGTCTTGGAACAGCTTCATGCTCGACGGGACTTGCCATAAGAAATGGTTGACGCGTAGCTCAATACCGGACAGGTCAGCGACGACGACGCTGTAGCCCGGTGGTGCTACTAACGATTTGCGCAGGGCATCTGATGGCTTTGGTGCATACGGGTTAACACGCGGAAGGTTCTGTGGATTGTAGCCCCATCCAGACCAGCGCCCCGTGGTGTCAGCGCCGTAATACTTCAGCGGGATAGGCACCTTCTTATCTGGGTGAGCGTCAGACGCGTCTAGGAAGGATTGGATACGTGTCTGCAAGATCGTCGACTTCGCGTCGAGCCTCGCTGCTGCGGCCATGGCGACGAGCGGGTCGTCGTGTTCCTGCAAAGCTAAGAATGCTTCATCAGTCTTCGCCAGCGCTGGAATTTCTTTGCCAGTAGTGTTGGAAACCTTTGTTGGGACAACCACCCCTATGGTTCGCAGGAACGCTGCGAACTTAAACGCCGACGCGAGGACCGTCAAGGCTGCGGCTGCACTTTCGTCATCTGTCATCCCACTGGTGTCGATCCCCATAACGGACGCAGCTTTGACCAGCATCGCCTGTTTTCGGATGCTCTCTTCTGCTAACGTGTCAGCAAGTAGTGGCGTGTTCGCTTCAAACTGGGGCTCGATCAGCATTCGTATGGTCATGTCGATCAGGCGGACTTCTTCCTTGCGGGTCTGCGGTATGAGTCGTCGTAGTAACTTGTAGCACTGGTCAACGTCGGCGACGTTATAGGTACTCATCTCAGCAATCTCTTGCTCAGTAAAATCACACAGGTGTTTGCCTTTAGTTGCGATCAGCGCTGACTGGTCTTTGTAGCCCAGCTTGTAGTGCGCGACTAACTTAGCCAGTGACAGCCCGACGTCCTTTGCGTGGATTGGTCGAGCCATCGCCAGAGTACAGCCCCAGAGGAGCGGCTTGATGTTGAGACGCCACGACAGGATCATAGCATCAAAGCCAGACAGGTTGTGCCCGACTACCCAGCACTGAGACCAATCAATCTTGTTGCAGTAGTCGGTGACTGCCTGCTCGCCAAAGACAACGACGGTCGGCTCGTCATCAAACTTGAACGCACATGATATGATCTCGGTCTCGGGGTGCATACAGTATTTGATAGGCGACATCTTGGTCAGCGAGTGACCAACAGCCCAATATGTTTCTAGGTCAACGGTTGCTATCTTCATGGGACTTCCTCACGGGTTCATGCGTCTATTGATAAGGTCTAAGCGAAAACGAAACGCATCCGTTTCCCTTCGAAAGCACGCAGTAATACCGTCATCGAGCAGCGGACAGCCTATACTAACCGCGTACCAACCTTTCGGGATTAGACCCGCTACTTCGTAACCTTCCCCC